>JACCDO011941450.1_pt1 | contig 18924 bp, 9 predicted proteins | sample 7446101 | NCBI WGS metagenome assembly JACCDO01 (sample SAMN15323440, study PRJNA562643) | freshwater metagenome | isolation source: river surface water | place: USA:Blue River Watershed | collected 2017-08-16 | reverse complement strand
GGCATGAACCGCCGTCGCGGCTCGCTGATGGTTCCTGCAACATTGGTCGTCGCTTGCGGCTGGGCCGGTGGAAGGCTGTACAGCGTATTTGCTTGTGCTGGTGCCGTGCGTTGGGCAAGGGCAGGGACGGCTGTGGGCCTGGAGTTCCCTCCTGCGCCAGGTACGCTCGCTTCTGATGCGTGCTCGGCGATTGCGGCGGCATGCGAGTTTGTGGGCTCCTGTGCCTTGAGGGGGGAGTGGGAAATAAACACAGGACGAGACGGCAAGCCATAGCTGGCTGCAGGGGTGGATCCTGTCCAAGCGGGAGCCGGCGCAGGTGCGGGGGCTCCCACAGAGCCGAGTCCCAACGCAGGTGAAGCAGCAGTGGGGAATGTATGGATGGGAACAGAGGGATGCGGCGGATGTACATGCGCTGTTTGGATAGGTGCCGATGCCATAACTGGCGCGTGAACAGGTGGCGGCAAGGGAACTTGTGGTTCCGCTAGCGCGGCCGGCGGAGCGTGGACTGCAGGGGCCACTGGCGTTGGTGTTAGCGGCGCAGCAAAAGGATTACTATATGCTGCATACACAGGATGGTGTAGCGTTCCATGTGTTGCGCCGGCATACGGGTTCCCACCAGAATAATCCAATTTTTGTGCAGTAGGTGGAGCAGGCGGAGGTTCTGTGCTCTTGCTGGGGTCGCGTGTGTTGGCGGCAAAAGGATTGGCATATACATAGTTCGCTCCTTGCTGTGTTTGCTGCAGTTCTGCTTCTGCCTTGAATGTGAATGGTAAAAGGTATTGCCGTACTAAATGACTTTCAGCAATATCGTAGGCTGTTTGGCCAGCTTTGTTACGCACAAGTACCTTTGCCCCCAACTCCATCAAGTATTTGCACATATCAACATGTCCATATTTACACGCTATATGCAACGGACTGCACCCCTGCGAGTCTGGTAAATGTATCGATACTCCTTTGGTTGTCAAGAGGTCGAGTACTTCCTTGCTATTAAAGCGACATGCAAGGTGTATAGCTCCCTGTCCATTATCCATCAATCCATGTATGTTGAACTCAGAGGAATTCATGTCAATCAAATACTTAGCATCCCCAGTGCGGCCTTGAGAGATGGCGAGGTATAGTTGATTGGTATTTGTGATCGGTGCTACGATCTCTGTGAAGTCTTGTACCGCTTTCTCCAAAAAGTTCCACATTTTTTATGAAAGATATTACTGATTCTAAAAAAGTATAGTTGTAATGCTTAAAGCTCCTCCAGACTTCAATTGTTTCTCAAAATTGATACAAACGAGTTCGGACGGATGGACTACTAACAATAGAACCAACCACCTAACGCCAACAATGTTCTTCACAATGGATAACAAAAAACTGTGATATTTATAGTTATACGTGTTTGCAACAACGAACCCACACGAATATTATTTATAAATTGAGAAACGGGACTTTTCGGAGACCTTTCATTTTATCGGTGTTGAACAAGTCAAAACTTTCCAGTCGGAGAAGCAGCGGTCCTCTCACCCTGTACACCCTATACAATGGTGAAGAATGATAAAAACGACAAAACAACCAAAATATCTGTCAAATCTAAACCGGTGATGACTAAAGTGAGAGTCGATAAAGCGAACACTTACGCTAAAGAAATCAAAGAACTGAAAGCCACAATTCCATGCTGGGATAATATGTTCTCTTCTGAGGTGGATCCAGAAGATCGTGCTCAGGCTTGGGTGCGCCTTGAGGTGCTAGGCGAACCATTAGTACAAAAATATGCATGGGCTGTTCCTGATGAGAAAGCTCTTCAAATATGCGCTTCATTTGGTCCACTTATTGAGATAGGCAGTGGGCTAGGATATTGGGCACATTTGTTGCAGCAACGTAGTGTAGACATAGTGGCTGTTGACAAATATACACACGGGTCAGAAGAAGCTTGGTGCACAGTTATTCGCGGAGATGCAAAAATACTAAAAACTGATATTGCTAAAACAAAGTTAGATCCCAAAACAAATGCTAAAAAAGATAAAAAAAGAACTCCACGCACTTTGCTGTTGTGTTATCCTGATCAAGGCGAAAATATGGCATCCAGCTGTCTTGAAAACTTTGAAGGGGATACTATTTTGCATGTGGGTGAGCTGCTGCCTAGCGGAACAGGCACGCGATCGGGCGGTCTGCAAGCGCCATGGGGCCGCACAACTGGTGCTGACTTTCAAGTGGCTTTAGCAGAGTCTTTTCATTGCGTTTTGAGCTATGCACTCCCTAGCATGCCTTTTGCGAAAGACTATTTAACTGTGTGGGTTCGCACAAAATGGACCCCAGGCCGTTGGGCGTGTGACGCAGGGAGCGAGAGTGGCGCGAGTATAACATCAGATCCGGCGCCTAAGAAATCCCAGCAAGGAAAGACAAAGCGCAAACCAGGAGACGAAGAAGAAGAAGACGAAGAATGCGAGGATGACTGCTGGGCGGATATCCCAGAGGACGAATGCTTGCCGGCCATTAACATTGCCGCACCAAAATTTGCACATCTGCTGTCGTAACATTTGAAAGAGTTCATTATAGCTCATAGTCACTGCCAATACGGCGCCCTGATTAATAAGGGAGGATTCCATAAGACATCAATGTAAACAGCACCAGAACACATGATAGTGTACCAGTAGCTAATGTAGGGAAAATGTAATTAATTATGTGTCGATACCACCTACTAGACGTACTTCCTCTTGGTTGAGGATTGGACTTATTAAGGTAAAAATAATCATTCATTAACGCATACAATGGTTTGAAAGCAAAAAATTTAACTTGTAATGCTTAAGCAGGGGATCAAGCCGTAAGGATTCGAATTCCAGAAACAGGTGACAATATTATCGTTGTTCTCCCTGGACCCTTGGCTCTCTCTAAGCGTACGAATTTTTCGCTCGCTCGCATAAGACCAATGCGCTAACCACTGCGCTACAAAAGCATTTAAAAAGTGTTTATAAAAATATATATCGAAAAAACGTATTTTTGTAAAGGCATAATGTTTTTTTTTTTTTTTAAAGTTGTTGTGAATGTATTGTGAATGGATTAAGTGTTCCTTATATTTTTTTCCAAGTATATGTAATTAATTAGTGACAATTAAATATAATAGTAAACAAAAATAATTAAATAATTAGAATACATTCACCATATCAACTCAATACCGAGATAATAAATCAAGTGCGGGCGAGAGGACATCGCGCGGTCGATCCGAGAGAAAGAGGTACCCCTTGCTTTTTGCAATTAGAGTTGGATCAATAATGCAGGAGCCTTTAATATACGATCCTAATCGTCCTTTGGGACCTGCTTCGCGAGTAGGTCATGCAGATTCTATTCACAGCGTAGATTCGTGTCTTGTGGACATTCTCACAGAACGAGAGAAACAGGCGTTTGTTCCACCATCGTAAGTCATTCTTTTCCAGTTAAATACATTTTTATCTTTTCTCTTATTCGATATTTTTTATGATGCATTTATTTCTAAAGATTTCATTTAATAACCATAATATCCTTCCATATCTAACTTATCTTTGATAATAGTTTGCGAAAAGTGTGGATATTTGTCGTTTTCATTTTCGTTTGGACTTGGACGTTTGGCTGGATTGCCGTGGGATGGCAGCATACCGACAAGAAAGATTCCTTAGATGTGCTTATAACTCTTAGTGGTGTTTCCGCATTTATATTCGCTTTTTTTGTACAATACGTCTGGGATGGGGGTCTAGAAGGATGCATGAAATTAATTCGACGATGCAACCCTATGCTCATAAAGCGCAAGTGGTGGGTGGTGTGCTTTTTTGGTGTACCTACTACGTATTGCATACTAAGCGCTCTATATGTTTGGTTTGGTGGTCCCCCCCCGCCAACCCAAACAGTGAAGGCATTTTTCAAGGATTTAGGTGTAAGTCTTTTAGCTGCATTTTTATCCGAGTTTGGATGGCGTGGTATGATGCTTCCTGATTCTATGGAAGTATTGGATTACTGGTATTGGAAGCATTTTGGCCACACAGAGGGCAATAACGGGGAACCCATCCCATTCTGGGCCAACAAGTCCATGGACGCCGAGACCGCCGATGCTGAGGTAACTCTCAGCGCCTCTCGCTCAGGTGCAGGTGGAAGCAAGAAGTTTACACAAGCTTCGGCCTCCCGTGGTGATTCCCGCGGAGCACATACCCTTCTTCCTGTGGTTGAGGAACCCTCTGAGACCGGCCGGGTTCCGCACTGGAAGCTCTCACCTACCATTGCGGCCACATGCATCGGTACAGGTTGGTTCTTGTGGCATTTGCCACTGTTTTTCATCGATGGTAGAGAGCAGAGCAGAAGCAATATATTGCAATACTTGCTTCAGGCAATCGCCTTCTCCGTGTTCTACACTTGGCAGTCCAACAACACACAGAACAGCATTTTAGCGGCTATCATTATGCACACGTCGATTAACACATTTGCTACTCTTGTACCTTGGGGCACAGAGAAGCTGCCCAACTTTTTACAGAAACCTAATTGCTATTATACTCTGGAACTGTACTTGATCGTTTTGGCACTGGTTTGGGCAGTCGGCCCCGAGCTGGGAAGGAAGCCCCATGTGTAACGATCACATGGCAATTTTGGTGTTTGAGCCACTGCATCTGCTCAGGTTGTTCAGAATGCATTAATATCATCGTATCTTACGAACTGCGTCATGCACTGAGAACAGCGTTTTTCACACGAGAATGTGGGAGCAATTGACGTGTGAAGTTCTGAGTTATTTAATTTTATTTAAATTAATTTTTTCTCTTAAATTAAGAAGTTCTTTGTATCTCATACCACACCATTTAATTCTTAATATTTGATGTGTAAAGACAAATTTATCTGACCCGAATTCTTTCCGCTACAAAAGGTGAAAAACCTCTCTGATCCAGAATTCGTTGAGAACTTTGTTCAAGACACGAAATGCAATTAGATCAAAGTATTTATATGCCGCTACCTATACAAATCTTGTTTCCATAGCTTTGGGTGAGGTCAGGATGGGGGGGTGAGAGCTCACGATTTTTTGAACAGTAACTTTCAAGACGCCCAAAGGATTTGCTTAAAGAGAAAGCAAATTTTTCAGAAGATTATCTTTATGAATTACGGAGGACAAGGTAAGAAATACTACATATGGTATTAGCGGGTTATTATTTATTCTTCCTGTTTCATGTATTGTATTATACTGTTGCATTTAACACCGGCGTACATCCCTTCAAACTTCTTACCTTCGATGTTCTCCATTCTACGACCTTCCTCAAAAACGCATACGCTAGGCTCCTACCCCTCTCCACAGGGGAATTTGGGGCCAGGATATGCGCCTCCTCGCCCAACTATACCAGGTTACAATCCGCCAGGTTATGCACCTGGACTAAATGGCCCAGCTCCGCAGACTCAGGGTTCTAATCCGTCACCACAATACCACCATCAGGCACCAATGCCATACAATGGGGGACCATCAAATGGAATGCAATCGCAGACATTCGCCCATCAACAACAGCAAATGCCCCCTCAGCAACAGCAGCACCCACAACATTCACGCTATCCTCTGCCGCCACAACCAGTATATAACATGCAACCCATGATGCCTCCGCTGCAGCAACATCAGCACCAACAGCAACTGCACCAATATAATCTCCATCCACAAGCTCTTGTACAACCCCCGCGACCGCAATTGCCCCAGACACAAATGCCGCTGCCTCAGTTCTCACAACAGCAGCACCCTGCACCTATGCCCATACCAGCTTACACGCAACACATCAGCCCCCACATTTCACAGCAAGTGCCAATGCACTCGCATCCGCAAATGCAGCAGCATGGACAGGCGTTCGGATCTGGCCCGGGGGTTTTCTCGTCTCCGACTGCTCAAGGCATGCTCGCTGGCGTGCCCGCCTTGCGTGGCGGTGCATTGCCTGCGCCTACTTCGCAAAATTCTTTACCTGGAGTTGGGCATGGGGGCCCGGCGATCGCGGCGCCGGTAATGCCACCGCCGCCGTTTATGACTAGTGGCTCTGGCTCATACGCAGCTCCTCCTCTCAGCAGTAGCAGCGCCCCGCGGGGACCGCGGTACTACCCCGTTTCAGATGCGGTCCCGTCAATGCCAATCCCTAGCAGCACAGCGGCCACAACAGGAAGCGGCATACTCCCTAGCAGTGCAGGTGGAGTTCGTAACAACGGAAGCGGCACTGCGTCTGCTCCCGCGTCACGCATTGATCCTTCCCAAATGCCTCGGCCTAGTAACCAGAATGTGCACGCATTATATGATGTGCAACAGAGCTCGCGGAAGGCTCCTCCTTCCGCCACGGCATCGTTTGTCGTTTTGGACGGAGCGAACTGCAGCCCTCGTCACATGCGGAGCACGATGGGCTCGCCCCCTCTAGGCGCCATCGTGTCCCGTGAGTGTAACATTCCTTTCGCAGTAGTGATGACACCTTTTGCGCCAGTTGAGGGCCCGGAAGAGACTGCTGTGGCTACCGTAGAAACAGTGGAAGGTGTACCCCAGCGGTGCACGAGATGCCGTGGGTATATCAACCCAGCAGTGGTGTGGGTCGATAACGGCGCAAAATGGCAATGCAACTTGTGTAGCATGCAAAACGCTGTACCCGATACATACTACTGTAGTCTGGATGGCACTGGCTTGCGTATGGACCGCAGCACGAGACCAGAGCTGCGATGCGGCAGCGTGGACTTCGTCGTAGGTACAGAATATCGTACACGCCCTGATGTTGCGCCAGCGTATGTGTTTGCCATCGACATATCCCCTCGTGCCATGGCATGTGGAGCGACTATGGCCAGCTTGCAGGCAGTGGAGGCTTGCATCCGAAGCTTGCGAGCGGCGTATGAAGAAACAAAGGCGTTGTATCAGCGTGATACCCGGGCATCGACATCGGGGGCGCCATTCGAGCCCAGCGGCAGCAGTGATCACAGTGCATCTAAGGGCCATGCCGCTTCTGGCGTTCACCCTAATGACTCCCCCGCTCCTCTGTCAGACGTCGCACTGCATGCTCGAATAGGAATCTTTACTTTTCACCGGTCGATTCAATTCTATTCGATACGTCCCGATCACCGTGAGCAAGTCAAGATGCATATTGTGGACTCGTGGGACCCTGTGGCAGCGTTGCCGGCGAGTTTGTGGTTAAAGAGTATTGCGGAACAGTGGGAAGACCTGGAGTTGATGCTGCAAAGACTGCCAGAGCTGGTCACCACAGAACAGGGGTTGGATAAGAACTCGGGATACAACGCCGGCGGGGGCTACGGCTATAGCGGCACCGCCAACGACCTACACGGTGCCTGCACTGGTGCAGCAATCAAAAGCGCGCAGCTTGCTTTGGAAAACACAAAGGCGGGAGGGCGCGTGTTCGTACTGACGCCGAACTCTCCTTCGATTGGTTATCCTAAGATTACCAAGAGGGAAACAGCGACTATTTACTGCTCGCCAACAGAAGTGTCTCTATATGGTGCGCCTGAAGCACAACCTTCTTCTGGCAAGGAGAATGAGGCAGTATATAAGGACGTTGAAGACTTTGTCGCATTGGCCAGCTCGTGTGTGACCTCTGGGGTATGTGTGGACATCCTACTGCTGCTGGACGGTGACGAGTATCGCGATACGGGCATGCTGGGGCATGTCTGCGATGCTTCTGGAGGCTCGCTGTATTTACTGCGTGGTTCGATTGGTGAAGAAGAGAATGCATTGCGACTGGAACGACAGCTTAGCCACTGCTTGCGTCGCTGTGCGGGTCAGGATGCCGTATGCAAGGTGCGCACGTCAACTGGGTTTAAGCTACAAAAATATCACGGAAAAGGTTTGCAACGAAACTTTGATGCAGAAGTGGAGTTTGCAGGAATAGACGAAGAGACTACCTTTGTGGGTAGTTTCGCTTGGGATGGGGTGCTTAAAGAGGACGAGTCCATGCATATCCAGCTTGCAATTTTGTATACGGATAACCGTCGACGCCGCCTTGTGCGCACTCACAACTTGAGCTTGCGGGCAAGTTCGGTACATGCAACTATCTTCCGCGGCGCCGATTTGGACGCAGTGGCCTACACAATGGTGGCACAGGCCGTAGAGCGTGCATTTACAAAAGCGCCTAGTGCGGACGGAGGTCCACGCGACCATATTAAAATCACAGCATGCGACATGCTATTTAGCTACCGCACATATTGTTCCGCTCACAGCCCTCGCGGTCAGCTCATTTTACCGGATAGTCTCAAGCTGCTCCCACTGTACTGTCTGGGTATGCTGAAGCACCCCGCCTTTATCGACAACTTGGACCTCAGGGGGAAAATGTCTGTAATTCGCGGGCATGAACGCGCCTATGAATTACGTCGCCTGAGATCTTGTCCTGTGCGCACGTTAGTGCAGTCCTTATGTCCGCGTGTGTTTGAGTGCTTAAAACTCTCGGAAGCCACCTTCGCGCTGGGAAATAGCGGGAAGCACGGTAGTAAAGACGAGCGCAGTTGGCGCAACCAGCTCTGGCGTGCACACACTATTGCTGCACTAGCTCCATGTACGGAGAAAATCAGTGCTGAAGCACTGGACAGCAGCGGTGTGTACATCCTGGACGACGGCAGCACCCTATACCTTCACGTAGGTCGGGCATGCACACGAGTTGAACTGGAAGAATGGTTCAGTGTTGCCCCACATGCCAGGCCGCCGATGGTGACGTTCAACCAAGACTCATCAGATACTGCACATTACATGTCCAAGCTAATTGACGCACTGCAGGCTGCTTCGCCATACAAACCTCAACTAGTGGTTGTGTGGGCAGACGAGCCTGCAACTCCTGGGAGTGCACGATTTGCTATGCGTCTCGTGGAAGACAGCTTGTATGGCAGCATGTCATACACAGACTTCCTTTGCAAGTTACATGCTTCTATTCAGACGCGCACAGCGTGAGCTGTATTACGCACACCCTGCACTTGTAGTCACTGCAAGTGATGTAAGTTTATTAGATATGTAAATTATAATAGAATTATATATAAGGGAATTAATACTAACTTACTTCTAAGAACATAACATGCATAACTTTATTCCTATTTTATGCAATTCTTGTGGTACCACAGACTTAGGAATTATTTGTGTAAATTTCAAAGGCCGAGAAAGAAGCGAAGTGAAAACCCTAAATTTAAGATGAAAGAATCAAATAAGTTTTGGAAGCCAGGCCAGGAACATCCTACTGCATTTAAACACAAGAATGCCAGTAATAGTCAAAACCATGATAAGCTCTCAGCATCTGAAGGACGAGGCGCAGCCAAAGAACAAACAACGAAGGAAAAAAGTAAAAAAGGAAGTAGTATGATAGTTCTGGCAAAAGTTGCAGACGCCGATGCACTTCGGCCGGAGCTTTCTAAAAGCGTTATGTCTATGAAGTTCATGAAGAGGAAGAACGAAGCATCTGAAGAATCTGATGTCGTCGAGGCAATGAAGCGCAGCAAAGTGATTGCTGGAAATCCGCAGCTCAGTAGCGAACTAGGCGGAGTTGAAAATAAGACTAGTTCAGTGGAGAAGACTCTCCAGCAAATGCAGGTATTGAATTCAGCGAGGGAAGCAAACCGTGTCGAGGTATCTAATGCACTTTCATCTGCCCTGCGCTCTGACTTAAGCGCCGAGAATGGCCAAAGCTTACAATGTACATATGAGAGTACAAATATGTGGTCCGCTTTACCTGGACGAAGATCTTTTGGGGGATTTAACGTCGTTGTAGAGCGTTGGTATGCGTCAGTAATGGACACGCGTCATCACGAAGCCAAGTATGGATCCAAGGATAGCTCTGCAGATGACGAAGAAATGTTGCGGAAATATGAGAAATTAGCTAGTTTGCCGCGAGGTCCTTCGCTAGGCGCAAAACCAGTCACAAAAGGCCACGGTGCGAACAAAGACAAGAGCGCCCGCAACAAGAATAAACATTGAGGCTAAGAACTTGCGTGCAGAGCATTCGAGAATGACGCTTAATATAATTTGTTTATGCATGTGTGTAATGTATAATAAAGACAACGCCTTGCCTTTACGCAGGTCATCACACGACAAGCCTCTGAGACATCTTTTCTCTTCTTTTACAGTATTAACACATGTAACATTAGTACACCTATTTATTCATCGAAGTCCGATCCATAGTGATCTGATTGCCGCGTCGCTACACTGCGCGCGCTAACAGGAATGCTAGGGGGCTCTTGATATGTGGGACCCTTCAGACGGCTTCCGTGAGCGATGTCCCCTTCGTCGTCAGATTCCAGCGGCGCATTGAAATCTACCTCTGGCACATCTTCTACTGGTCCGAGGCCCGTAAATGGCCCCAGTGCCATATCAGAGCTCACAGCGCCCTCGAACGATGTCGCCACTGCATCGTCATCTTCCAAGTCTAGTGATGACATACGTTGCAAAGGTTGCACAACAATATTCCCGTTCATTTCAGAGCTGACAGCGGCAGATGGGGCTGGTTGGACACGGGGTTGCGTCAGCGCACTCTGCAAAGGGAGGTGAGCACCCGTGATATTCGGCTGGGTTCCACGTACGTCGGTAGAAACTTCAACTTTATTCTGCAAAAAAGCTACAAACCTTTGCAGAGTGAACATGTTCAATTTAGATCCGCTGTCGAGACCAATGTGGGCGTATAGTGCGGACACCATGTCCTTTGTCAATTTTTGACCCAATACATCTTGAGCAAACAACTGAAACGACGCCTCTGAGGCCACAGTATCGACATTGAGGTCAAGTACGTCAGACACACCGGACATAGACGCGAAAGCGCGCGCATACTCATCTTCATTCGACAATATATCCTTTGTACGCACTCTCAATTGATGAGCGACCTCTGCAACAACAGTGTTTTGCTCGGAGCCAGCAACCCAATTGCCGCCTACATGTTTAGTGGGCACAAATGATAAATCTTTGGAGACCTCACGTCCTGGAGACTGTGCCCTTTTCTTAGAAGACATATCAACACGCGCATCTTCCTTGTTCTGTGGCGTCAAGGGTTTGTTCTCACTATTCGCCATATCGGGCCATTTCTTCGTCTGCTGGAAAGGTGACGACGTCGGGGTGACTATCGATGCAGGGCGAATTTTGCTTTCGTCCACCTTTTTCTCTCGGTCCCCATCAGCATAAACGAGGTCGTACATCCACACGGACGGAGTCGTTCCAGCCACGCGATTGACCTTCTCTACTGTCGCGCGGTACCATGTTTTGCCATTGAAATAGCGTGCTTCTACCGCATCCCCGACGACGAACTGTGCACTATCTGGACCAGCCTGTGGGCGGCTCATGGCTGTCGTAGAGTTCAACATTTTTTTCGAAGAAGTTGTTGGAGACGCCGAGGGAGCGCCACTAGAAATGGGAGGGACATGCTTCGCAGCTTGGACAGGCGGGGAACTATCGACAACGGCGAGCTTACGAATGCGACTGACGGGGACCCCCTTCTCTTCCTCGCCATCATCATAACGTATCCGAGCGATCAGGCCGTCTTCACTTAGCTTGATGATTGTGCCGCAATACCAAGTTTTTCCATTACGATACAGAGCCTCTACTCGCTCATTTAGTTTGCAAGGTGAGCTAGAGGGAGCGTCCTCGGGACCGGACGGAGGATGAGCAGGAACAGGCGTGACGGCAACATTTGTAACATGTAACGGCTCTTTTGAAGGAGCTATACTCGCGGCTTTAGGATTAAAAAGCTGTTTGTCCTTAGGTTCATCACTTTGCTTGGAGCCAGTGACAGACATTGGGACAGGGACCTGAGGGGTCACATGTCCCACAGACGCCACAACGGCAACTGCTCCCATGGCTTTGCTCATTTCTTTTGGCAACAGACCAGCTTTTGCGACTTCAGTCAAATCATTGGTCGGTATAACAGAAAGAGTTTCAGCCGAAGGCTTCAGATTGGCATCCAACACTGGAGTCTGTGAGCCAACGGCTGGAGCCTCACGGTGTGCAGTCGGCGCTACTACCGACGCAGTCTGGGAGTTTTTCGATGTAGGAGTTAACCCGCTTGGCATAACAACCTCAAGCTGCGGTCGAGGTCGACCAGCAGCAGCGCTATTACCAGTCGGAGCAGCAACAGGTGCTGACGTCATCGTTTGCGCAGCTTGAACAGGCTCACGGACTACCGGCACAAGCTGACTAGGCGCTTGCGAAATAGCTGCATCTACTACTAAACCTGGCACTGCAGATCGCATACCGCGCAGTACATCTTCGTAACCCGACGCCAAGCGTTGAACTTCGTTTACTAATGCTCGATTGACTTTCTCGTTGAAGGCACGTGAATTAGGACTCTCTCCGTCAGGTAAGCGGGACTCACGCAATGCAGCGCGCAAGCGCTTGCTTTCAAGAAGATATTCCTCGCGCTCTACCAACAACTCATTGATATTACTGGCCTTTGTTGTGCGTTTGTAAGCTTCTAGCTCTTGCGCTTTTTCAGCTACCGTCTCCCTCAACGAGATAATTTGATGCTTTAAATGACGCACTAGCAAAGACTTTTCCAACTCACGCTTTGATCCCATAGACTCTGCTTGACCTCCAGGGCTACCAGCTACTGTAGTGGCCTCTTTTTGAGTAACAAGCATTCTTTCTAACTTTTGCTGCAATTTGGAACTTTCAGCATCTAGGCGTTGATTCTCCATGCGCAGGGAGTGTGATTGCTGCTCTAACAAAGAATTCTTTTGTTTGAGTTCTTTTACTTCTACAAGTAATTCTTCTCGAGACATATCCTGCCAAGTTCCTCGTGTCAGGGGCTGTTGGTCTTCTCCGTAGAACGCGCGAAGAGCAGCTGCTCGCCCAGCGTTCTTAGTATTTTGTTTTGCAATCTGTAAACCCACGCTTTCTTTCCCACTTCCACCAGCACTTTGAGGGCGTTTTGAGCCGTTACCTCCTTTACGCCCTCCTGCAGAGACAGGACGACTCTTCCTACCCGACGCTGCAGTTTCTCCGGTTAAGACCGGAGATCCTTCGTCAAATATAGAAAACTTATTCGTCATTGAAGTATTTTGACTGCATGTAGCAACAGCACGAAGAAAAATGAAGCGCTCTTGCTTTTCTGAAAAACAGAGTTTGTTTGTTGAAAATGGTGGGAACCGTGGGCCAAAAAACCTAAAAAGAGAAACCCCGAAGCATTCAATCCAGGTAAGTAGACAGTTTCAGATCATGTGCATCCTAAATAAATTTACATGATATATCTTAATATCTATATAAAGTAACAAGCAAGACTACGCCGAGTGAGAAATGGGCAAGTTTCATGTTTACTGACTGGTGCCTGCGCCAAATTTCCATCCTAACTGTAATCCTACCGACAATCCATAACTTTATAAACATATTTTTCCAGCAGATATGCTTGCCTTTTTGCCTTTGCTAATTGTTGTACTTGCCTCTTTAGTCGCTGCCCAGCAGCAGCAGTGGGCATTGGTGCCAGGCACCACTGCCTCGACCCTTGTGGGTTGCGGAGCTGGAAGCTCCACTGAAGCGATTGGGGCTGCGGGTGTAAGCGGTAAAGGGGCATTTGTTGATCTTTTTAATGGCAACGCCTGGTCCGAGAATGGTGGCATTCTGACTGCGGGTCTGCCCATGGACGGTGCTATCTCTGCGGATGGCAAGCTTTCTTTCATTACTTCAATGTTCTCAATGTTCGTTTCTACCGATTCATCTGCTACTTATAATGCAGTTCCTGGAATTGGTGGACCTATGCAAGGTGCGTACATGTTCAACGGAAACTCTTTGGCTGCCGTTGGTCCTGTTCTTACTCTCCCCGGCTCCGGCCTGAAACCCGGCTCCGTGTCTGGTGTCGCTGTATCCACCGACGGCCAGGGCCAGACCTGGACTGCTTATCAAGTACTGGATGAGACTATGTGCCGTTATGGTGCTTTCCCTACGGCTGACACCTGGTACGTGACAGCGGGCATGTGGGGTAACACCACCAGCTCTGCCGCTTACCACTTGAAGTCCGTGAGCGGCCACTCTCATCGCCTTTCCCATCGTGTCCAAATTGGTGAAGCTAAAGCGCATGTTAAGGTTCACGGTGCTGTCGCTTCCACCAATGGTTGGTATGGTAACATTTACAAGACTACCAACGCAGGTCAGTCCTTCACGCAGGTGTTTGCCTCCCCCAACGGCTCAGAATACTACTTCAATTTGATTTCATGTGGAGATGCCAACACTTGCATTGCTGCTGCAGAGGGACAAAACACCGACGGCTCCAACTACGGCTGGATCTTCGCCACCACCGATGGTGGTGCCACTTGGACGGAGTCCTGGAGCGGACCTGCTGACTCTTGCATGGCTGTCAAGATGACTTCCGCGACTGAAGGCTTTTTCGCTGTTGGTGTCAAGGCTGGCCGCAACACTGGCGGTAACTTCTACTACACCAGCGATGCTGGTAACACCTGGACCATGACCCAGAACTTGGTCGGCTGCATGCCCATGGATTTGGACCACGCTGGCGGACTTGGTGTCGCCACTTGCATCAACGGCAGTGGCACCAGCATGCAACTGGCTATGACTACAACTACCTCCAAGTAAACATTTACCAGGGATCCGACGATGCAGGTACTGGACCATAGGGCATATTCAACCCAATTCGGGAAGTGCGCCAGGATGTGCGTTACGCTGCTCGTTGCAGTGGACCGACTGACCCTCGATCCACCCTGATTACAGTAGAAGGCTTAGATTTTAATGCATTACATTTTCAATAATTATCAAATGATACATACAAATGTTAGAAACTTTTACTGCTTATATCGGTCGCGGCGCAATGTAGATTTTTTGACCCCTGCTGAGATCGATGCCAAGCTTGTCTTTCCACGAGTCTTCACGCTCTTGGTGTCGATGCTGCGCCTGCTGCAGCGCAATAGCCTGCTCCTCGCGTCTTCTTTGTTGCCGCTGAGACGCGGGGTTATAAATAGCTTCGCGCCTCGCCTCCTCATCATCCCCGTAAATGTCTTCGTCGGTCAGTTCAGGCAATCCATCTATCGACTTCGCCAGGAAAGAGGCATGAGTTGCAGCACCCACTGCTCTACGTTTGTCCAAAAGAGCTTCCCGGCTACCAGCTAATGCGCGCGGAGAAATTTCTTCGGCCAACTCCTTGGCACGCCGAGTAGCGTCGCGCACCTGTTGCAGCTTGTGTCTCTTTGTATCATCTCCTGAACCCATTTCCGTCATATAATTCATCTTCAAGACGTTTGAGCCTTTTTCTAAAGCATTAGTACTGTAACTACTGTTGCCCAATGTTTTCCATGGTGGAAGGTCTTCAGAGCCTAACCCTCCAGTAACATCGCGGACGCTATCAGACACATCATTTAAACGATCTCGATCGGTATCTGAAAGAGAAATTTTCCAACTATGTGAAGTACGACCCAAACTTCGCCGCAATTCTGACGAAATACCTTGATAATACATATCAGGTAGCTTCCCCTTGTTCCAAGCTCGACAGAATTCTTGAGCGAAGATATCGCGAGCAGAATCCGAAGTTAGATTTTCAAAATGCTTATCCGTTCCTTGAGTTTTCAACCAAACCTGAAATTCTTCCATGTAGCGGAAATAGTCTTGCTCTGTTAAGTAAGGATGTGAGCTCGAGTGTTTGCTGGATATCTTCCCTTTTTCACGCTTCTCTTTCCTATCTTTCTTTTCTTTCTTCTTTACATCGTGATCAGACTTATGTTCCTTTTTAGAATCCTTGCTGTGCTTTGTCATTTAATCGCAGTGCCCAAGATGTGTTAGACTTTCTAAAAAATCACAAACTTGTTTCTGTGTAAGAACTTGTAAGAACTGCAAGTTTCTACAGCAAACAAAGCTTAAAAAACTTAAATTTAGCGTATAATTCATTTCTCTATAAATAAATAGCCTTTACTCATTTAGTTGTGCGATTTTTGCGATTTAGTGTGACTCCAACTTTCCTATTCAACTCAAACAACTATACATAAGCAACATAAAAGATGGGGCCACCGAAGAAAAAACCTCCGCGAAAAACTATGCTTACCAAATTAAAGGAAGCAAATACATTCGAATATCGGTGGAATAGCACAGAGGGACATTGGTATCTGTTCAATCCTTACACTGGAGAGACCATTCTCGGAACAAATTACGATAACATTAATCGGGCTGATAGTATGTGGGCCAAACCCGACAAGCGTCCATCGCGAGAGGCGTATACAATTGAACTTTTTAAAGAAATTTTTAAGTCGCGTCTATGGGGTGTACGCCCGATCCCACGGCCATTCACTCGCGATCGAGCTGCGACCGTCATTGCGGCTTGCGTTCGAGGCTATTTTGCCAGAGAGAATTTGCGAAGCTATTACAGAGCCAGATATCATTTAAAGACTTGTCCTTTCTCGGGTTACGATTATTTTGTGGATGATTATACCATAACTCGTGACGGCGCTGCAGTGACCAGTTGGCACAAACCTATATTAGCCCGTCCATTAGACATCAAAGAACGCACACCATTTGATCCAGACGATCATATGGCAAACGGGGATAAATATAGTTACCGCAGATTTGATATCGGTCCATATCTTCGCCAGGAGTCGTTGGGCAAAGGTAACGTCACGCGAGTACCTCAGAAAGGGTTCCTGATCACCTCTGATTGGCGCGATTCTGCCGTCGGCAAGAACGAAGATATTCCATTAGATGCACCATTAGGAACAGTGATAGCCTGGTTTGATGGTCTCAAGACATGTCCTTTGACTATATCTCATTATGTGCAGGCACGTCGCGCCATTTGTCACGGAAATTGGGACAACACTTTAGAGCTTTATAACAAGCAAAATGATCAGCTGCTCACGCGCTTATATTGTTTACACTCCTTTTCAAAGACAGAAGTCCCTATGGACGGGGAGACTATTTCTTTCGCTGCCGCTGAGGTCCTGAATCGCTTGATCGACATGCTGGGCAATCCCCACCATCCTTCCAGCCTGATTGAAAAACTGTTCATGTTACGCGCTCTGCACACCTTGCTGTCCGTTCGCCCAGGTCGCGCAGAGTTCTTTTCCATCAAAGATATCAAAGAGGAAGGCGATGAGCGACAGAAGGCTATCGATGCTTTCTATCAGGCGAGGGTGGGCATGTTCAATAGGTTCCTCGCCTACATCCCCACTGAGGTGCACCTGACCAGCGTCAAGGGCACCCGTGATTTTTTCAAATTCCGATCACCAAAACCAGAGAATGTTCAGCTAGTAGAATGTGTCTTTCAATGCTTGGGTGACATTGCTGTGGAACCAGAGCAGAAGGAGACCATGAGCACGACCGTCGTGGAATACGTCTACTATGCCATGAAAGTGTGCCAGGAAAGTGCTATGGCTGTGATGTGCGGCATGAAGATCTTCTATGCGCTCATGTATCGCTGCGAGTCCGCCCAGCAAATGATTTTATGCGGAGATAGCCTCAGGCTGTTGCGCACCGTACGACACAACCACGGTGGTGACCTCGAAGTCATGCGTGTAGCCCGCAAGCTGGAGCTCGCTCTGAAAGAAAACGGCTGGCGTGGTAATGTAGAGAAGCTGATGGCCATGGAGATGCGGGGTGAAACTATTCCACGCAAGTACTTAAAGAAAGCTTTATATGAGCGCGAATTCTCGGATAAATTCAAGTTCCCTTTAGAGCAGCAAGAGGACGAGCGCGTGGCCCAAGAGGAGGCAGACGAGGCCAAGCAGCGGCTGCTAGAAAGGCAGCTGCAAGAAGAAGAGGCGTTCCAGAAAGAAAGGTCTGCAGAGCGTGCGTTGTCAAGAGAGCGCAGCAAGACAGCAAGTCGCGATAAGACCTTCGACACTGTCTCGAAAGGCCATCTTGATGACGTCAGCAACGACTTCAAAGCTCTTTTCAGCGGAGATGACGACTCGCTCTCTGAGATGTCGCGCAACACAGGCTCAATTGGCGTAGATGGAATCAGGCGTAAGAGTGTTCATTTTCCAGACAATGCAGAGACCAAAGAGCCTGCGGCCTCTGAGAGCCTGTTAGATCAAATCAGCGCATTGCAGGGCAAGATTCAGGACATCAAGGGCACCTTTGGCGATGATCAGTACTTGGAGAGCCAATATCCCGCTCCATTGACCCTGCAACCAGGAGATGAGGCTGATGCTGGCAGTGTCATCTCCGAAATGACAGGCATTGAGTTCACAAGCGCAGGAGCCAAGGATGACGCGTCAGACGCGGGCTCGCCCTTGCCTGCCCTCAAGAAGGGTTCTGATGCCAAATCAAGCGCTGCAAAGAGCAGAGCAATAAGAAAGTAGAAGCAAGGTAAATGGCCGCTACGGAAGGTCAAGCTTCGTGCTAAGGATAGTGGGCTGTTCCCATTACCAGATGGTGACCTCAGTCTCGCCTCAACTGAGACCCCTTGGGTGCTGGCGGGGATCAGATGCTAGATCTTAGCGATGGTAGGCAGGCGATAAGACTGGATATCTCTGCATTGCTCGCTGTAGGCCATGCTGCGCATGTGCCTAGGCACATCAACCCCCTCGCGACTATACCCTTCTGTAGTAAGTCTCTTTGTTATGTATGTATCTATTGAAATAGTGATTTCTAATATATAAAACCGACTTAAGAGCGAAAGATTCTTAACAAAAATAAATAATTTATTCTTATGCAAGTTCTATTTTTCTTTGTTATTAGTATTTATAATTGCACAAATAAGATGTCACAGCAAACGCTGAAATGCACGCACACACGACCTAAGCTTCAGCTCCCACAGGTGCCGAGGCCGCTGGACTGATGTCTGTACCGCTCGCCCCAGCTGGCTCCCCTCCCGTGCTGACACCTGCTGCGGAGATACCTAGCTTTTTATGCAATGGTGTATATGCAGCTTCCCAGTCAGCCGTACGCCCGAATATTGCCAGCGAGAGGTGTCCCACTCCCAGCAGGGAGTCGAAGCCCCACATCATGATTGCTGAAATCAAAAGAACGAACAAACCATAGCCTGGAAAAGACATAGAACCAGTCACTTTGGGCTCATATGGCTT
>JACCDO011119719.1_pt1 | contig 18924 bp, 19 predicted proteins | sample 7446101 | NCBI WGS metagenome assembly JACCDO01 (sample SAMN15323440, study PRJNA562643) | freshwater metagenome | isolation source: river surface water | place: USA:Blue River Watershed | collected 2017-08-16 | reverse complement strand
TTATCACTTTGACTTTCATTTACTAATTTATTATATTCTTGTTTAATATATACCTTATCTGATTCATTCGAATACATAAAATTATTATAATACATTAATAAATGAATTAATCCATAAAAATAAACACCATTTTCATCATCTTCATAATTATCTTTTTTTATACCTTCTCCTATTCCTATAACAATATCTGTTTTTTCATCCATAACATTTTTATCAACTTCAAGTATATGTCTTAAATTTAAAAAAGCATTATGTTCAATTTGTTCTTCAAATAATTGTTTTTTTTCAAAATTATTATTTCTGTCTGTATATTTACGGGCATCAAAATCATGCTGTGGAAAACGACTTTTAAATGCACTATAAATAGTTGTTATTAAATTATAATCATCTGTTATAATATGGATAATATATTTCATTTTTTATAAAAAAGGTATATTATAAATTATTAATATTTTTTTAAGTCAAAAAATTCATAATATTTAGTTTAATATAATTAATAATTAAAATATTATTTTTATTGTCTTCAATTAATTTTTTTAAATCATTAAATTCATTATTTATCATTTCACCTTCGGATAAACAACTTTCTTTAAATTGAATTAATTCATATTTATTTTTATATTCAATATTTAAAAAATTACTAAATTCTTTTAAAAATAAGTACTTAAAAAAATCATCATTTATATTTTGAATATAAAAAGATAAAATGGAGTAAATTTTGATAAAAGTATCCTTAAAATGTATTTTGTATAATAAAAAATCTATTGAATCATAATCTAAAGTGTTAAATATATTATTTAATGATAAATCAAAATTGTCGGGTAAAAATTCAATATGAAAATATAATATTTTATTAGTTTTTTCAATATCATAATAGTTATTATCAAAAAAAACAGCAATATCATTATTAAATATAAAATCATAAATTTCAATTATATCATTTTCAATAGTAAAATTATGTTGAAAAATAAAAGTATTTTCTTTTTCAATTAATTTATCTTTAAAATATTCATTATTGATTGATTCAACAAATGAATTAATATTAACTGAATTTTGTATAAAAAAAGAAGAATCATTAACATTATTTGAATTATTAATATAATTAAGAAGTTCATTAAGAATAATTTTATGAATATTAAATATATAAAAAACTTCAATCATATTTGAATCATAGTCACCTTTTACAATAATATCAATTAGATTAACTATTATATTAAATTTTATATCTTCTAATTGATAATTATTAGATTCTTGATTATTGTCAATAGAATAAATAGATATATTTAAAAAATTATTTTTATTAAATTCTATTTTATTATGTGTATTTAATATTATATTATCTATAATAATTTGATTATTATTTTTAATATCATTTTCACTACTATTATTTATTATATCAATATCAATTAATTGTAAATAAGAATTGTCATTAGAAGAATACATTTTTAATCATAATAATAATATAATTTATTTTTTATATTTATAAAATAATAAAAATTAATAAATAAAAATAATTCATTTTTTATAAAAAAAATTTACGTCATATAAAAATAAATAAAAATTGAATTATTAAAATATAAATTATAAAAAATATTAATAGATAATAATATAATAATTAATATGAATAGTGAATTTTTTAATTATTCTACATTAGAAAAAATTTATCAAGATAAAGATATTAATATAAAAATAACGATTCAGATAAAAAATTCATTTAAAAAATATAATATTAGACACAAAATGGATAATAATTTTCCTAATAATATCAATAAATTAATTAATATTATACCATTAATAATAAATGATATAAATATTTTGAATAAAAATAATAAAAATAATGAAAAAATAGAGTTTAAATTATTATTAAATGAAGAAGGTAGTAAAATGTCTTTATTATCATCAATATATATAAACTATAATGATTTTTTTAATCAATATAGTAGATTATGACAAAAAATAAAAAATATAAATTATAAAATTATAAAATTATAAAATTATAAAATATGATATTATAAAAAAAAAAACTTAATGTTGGTCATAAATATTGTAAAGATTATCAATATAATTTCTAAAGTCGTCATTCCAAATATTTTCATTTCGTTCATGTCCAATATTAAATAAAACATTTCGCAAAATAATAAAACTATAATGTTGATTATTAATATTATTTGAAGGTGAATTTAGATTAGAAAACCAATTAATAACTTCAATTGTGTTATTTATTTGGATATCATCATCATGATTATTATTGATATAATTCCTAAGAATATTTGAACCATCTATAATATCATTTACGTTAATACGAAAATGATTATTAATATTATTAATATTATTAAAATTAACATTTAAATTAATATCATTTATGATATTATCATTATTATTATTATTAATAAATAAGTTATTATTATTATTATTATTGATATTTTGCATGTTATTTTGCATGTTATTTTGCATGTTATTAAGAATAATATTTTCTAAATTATTAACATTAGTTTGTACATTATTTAATTCATTTTCTATATTATTAAGTCTATTTAAAATTTCATTAAAAATATTATTATCTTGATGAGTAAAATTATTCATTTTTAAGACGTAAATCGTATTTAATGAAAATAATAAAAAAAAACTTGTAGATAAAATAAAATCAATTTTTTTATAAAAACGAACGTAAAAATAAAAAAAATGAAAAAAAATAAAATAAAATAAAAAATATATGATAAAAATAAATAAATTAATATTATTATATAAAAATTTGTATAATCTAAAGATGAATACACAACAACAAATGATTGAAGGAAATCATATTTTAAACTATCAACAAAATTTAATAAGATTAGAATATAATGAAAATAATTATTTAAGTATTTTAAATTATTATTTTATATTATTTTATATGGATAATATGTTAAATATGGTAATTAATGACACGGTAATTAAATCAATGTATGGAAAATTATTAAATAATCAAAATAATCATATAATATTTTATGAATATTTTAAAAATTATTTAAAAAGAGAATTAAATGGAAAATATATATTGACATCTGAGATGTATTTTTTTTTATATTTAAAACAATATTTAATAAACAATATAAATAATGAGAATATAAAAAAAAATAAAAAATTTTCTAATATGTATGAATTATTAAGAATAAAGTTACAAATATTAGATTTTTTACCAAAAATAAGTGAATCTAAGAAGATGTTAATAAAGTATTTTGCGAATGAAGTAAATATAATTAAACAAGAATTTATTATATTTCAAAAAGCACTTTTACAAGATAAATATATATTATATATATTTAAAACAAATAATGTAATTTTAAATCAACAAATTTATGAAAATCAGAATAATTTATTTAGAATATTAAGTATAGTTGAAGAAAACAAAGATTTATCTTCAATTCAATTAATATTTAATATTGAAAAAGGAGAAAATAATCAAATAACTTATTCTGCACCATTAGCTTTTAAAACGTTACCCTATTTAAATAGTTCAATAAAAATTAATAATTTTGTACCTCAAAATACAAGTTTATTATCAGAATTTAATATTGATATAATTGATAATGAAAATTTGAGCGTTTTAGAAAATATTAACTCATCCAAATATGTAAATTTACAAGAAGTAAATACAATGGGTATTTTAATACCATATTTTTTTTCATTTTCATATTCTTATATGAAAACAAAAATGAATTAAATAGCAATAATTTAAGGTTAAAAATAAATTATTTTTATAAAAAAAGAAAATATGGTAAAATCCGCCCGAAGGCCATTATTATTTATATATATTTTTTATTGTATATAATATTATAATTATTATAATTTATAAAAATACATAATTTAATCATATAAATAATCTAATTCAATTAATAAATTTATCATTTTTTTTAATATAAAATCATTATTAAGATTATTATTAATTAATAATAATTCTTCATTTAATATTTCTAATCTTATTTTTTGATTATATTTAAATATAAATTGATTTTTATCATTTATTATGTATAATTTTGATAGATTATTTGCTAAATTTAATGTTTTTTCAAAAGATTTTAAATAAAAAATAATTTGTTGATACAATTTCAGTCCTAACTCTCTTTGATGTTCATTCCATATAGTTTTACCAGGTATATTTTTATTTAAAAAATCTTCTAAATTTACTACAAACATATAAAGATGTAAATTTTTTAAAAAATCAAAATCAGATCTGATAATATTTAAAAAATCACCATCATTTTTATTTTTTTTTTCCAATACATATTTTTCAATATTAATATCTTGAATTTTTTTTTTATTATCAATTTGTGTAAATACTAATTCTTTTATTATAATATCTTTATTTTTTATTTCTAAATCTGTATTTATTAATTGAAAATTATTATTACAACAATTTTTATTTTCATTATTATTATCACAATTATGATTATATAATTTTAATTGAAATGAAAAATCACTAAAAAGTTTTTCATTTAAATAATAAATATTCCAAAAATTGTCATATTTAATAAATTTTGGTTTTTGAATACTTTTATAAATTGGATAAACTAAAGAAGATATAAATTTCATTTTTTTTATTTATTATTATTTTTTTTTTAAATCAAATTTATTAATTTATTTAAATATAAAAAAATAAATATCTAATTATATAATAAAATGGATTCTTCTAATAAAAAGTCTAAAAAATCTAACAGTAAGAAACATTTAAGAGGAGACTTACCTGATTCTACTCCTTTACCCTCAAGTTTATCCTTAAAAGATGATATACCTGAACCAACTGTAATGCCATCATCTTTGTCAAAAGGTAAATCAAAAAAAGTAGGTGATGATATACCTGAACCAACAATGTTACCATCAACATCTATTCTTAAAGATGATGTACCTGAACCAACAATGTTACCATCAACATCTATTCTTAAAGATGATGTACCTGAACCATCACCTGTACCATCTATTTCATTAGTTAATGATATTCCAATTCCTCCACCATTAAATAGTAGTTATTTACATATTGATAGTCTTAAAATGTATGAAGAAAGAGCAATAACAACAAATTCATATGATAATAATTCATCATCTTTTTATATGTATGGAAGTATAGCATTATTAGGTGCAGTAATGTTAGGATATATTGTAAAAAATAAAAAAAGATTTTTATATACACCAATTAAAGATGCAATACCAGAACAAAGTATGTATGAAATTTAAAAATATATATTATAAAATAAAAAAATTATCGATTTATCATCATATTTAACATTAATTTAGTGTATTTTTTTATATTTTTAATATTAAAATTTTGATTATTAATATTTAAAAACATATTAAGTTTTAATTTAAAAAAGTATATTTGAGAATGATTATTAACAATTAATTTGTTTTCAAAATAAATAATATCATATAAAATTTTTTTTAAATAATCATCAATAGTTTTAATAAAAAATACATTAGGATATTCTTTTTGTATATTAGTATTAAATAAAAAATAATAAATATTATATATAAGATGAAAAACATCAATATTATTATTAAATATATAATAATTTAATCCATTTGATTCAATATTTTCATTATTATTTAAGATAATATTTGTGGGGAAAGAATTAACAATTTGATAATTTTTATATTTTAAATTAGATATACCAAAATCAATTAAATAGCATTGATTATTATTTAACATGATATTATTAAGTTTTAAATCATTATGAACAAATTTTAAATGTTCTAAAGAATTAAAATTATCTATTAAATTAGTTATTTGATAGATATAATTTAATAAAGTTACAGAATTTTGAATAATTGTTTTTTTTTTCAAATCATTACTATTTTGATTATTTAAATAATTATTTAATAAATTTCTACATTTTTCATATAAAGTTTTTTCTATTTTTTCCATAACAATAAAATATTTATTTTCTGATAAAATTTTACCAATATATAATACTTGAGGTATTTTAGCTATAGAATCAATTAAATAAAATTTATTTTTTTGAAATTCTTCAAATAAAATAACTTGGTTTAGATATTCAAAAAAGAATTGAGATAAATCATATAATTCATCTTCATCAAAATCAATAATTTTAATAATATAATTACCAAATTTTTTTATATTATTTAAAGAAAATAATTCACAATCAAAGACTTTACCAAAAGTTCCAATACCAAACTTATTTAAAATATGAATATTTATTTTATATTCATTTGATGTTAAAATATTATTAAATTTTATGTATTTAGGTATATAATTTAGAATATATGAATTTCTTTCTATTCTTTCGTTATCAAAATATGAAAAAGAAAATAAATAAAAATTTATTAAATCTTCAAAATTAAAAATACGATTAATTCCATAATTAAATAATTCAATATTTAAATCACTAAAAATATTTTTATTTGAATTTTCATAATCATAAATAATATTTCCAGTATTTTTAATAATGAATTCTATTTTTTCTTCAAAATTGTTTATTTTTTTAAATTGTATAGGGTATTTTATATTAAATTTTTCTAATATAAAATAAGATAAATGTTCATTATTTTTTTTCAAGTTAACAATACTATTAATATTATTTATATTATTATTATTAATAATAATATTATCTTTATTATCTTTATTATCTTTATTATATAATAATTTTAGATTATTTGAATCTAAAGCTTCTTTTAATAAATCAATTAAAAGATTTATTTTAATTAATTGATTTTCATTTCCATTAGAATAATAAAAATCATCATTATCGTATATCATTCTTCTTTTTTTAAAAGGTTGTAAAGACATATCATTATTTTTATTCATTATTAATATAGTTTATTTTAAATAAAAAATAAAATAAATCAATTTTTCTAATTTTATTATATATACGTTATATATAATAATATATAAACTACTTTAAATAAACTTCATTTAAATAAATTTACGTTAAATTTTAAATTAATAATAATGAGTTATTAAATTAATAAAATATAATAAACGTAAATAAAAATTGAATAAAAAATGAAAAATATAAATTTAAATATTTAAAAAAATTAAAAAAAATATTAATAAAATAAAATAAATAAAATGGATTGTACTAATTTTATAGGACTCATTCAAAATATTAATAAATTTACACCTGATGAATTCGCAAGTTTATTTGTTGATTATTTAATAAATAATCAAAATTGTATAAATTTTAATGAAGTTATTTCAAATATAAAAATAAATTATTATGATTATTATGTATCAATCATGTTTCTAATTGGAAAAGGTGGTTAATCATACAAAAAAATATATATATAAATTATAATTAAACATTTTCATCAGCATCTTTTATAATATTATTCATTTCAATATTTATATTTTCATTAACTTTATCTATATTATTTTGTAGTTCTTCATTTAAACCTTTTTTAGCCTTTTCAATCATATTTTTAATATTAGGTTTAATATTTTGTTTTTCTTTATCATTATCAGTATCATTATCGTTATCTTCGTTAGTAGGTATACTATCATATGAATTATTAGATGTTGAATTAATAATTGGTTCAATATTTTTGTTTATTTCTTTTTTAAAAGAACGCATTTTACCGAATGGATTATTTTCTAAAATTTTTCCTACGATATTATTTTTAGACATCGAATTAAGTTCTTTCTGTCTAGTTTCTATTTGTTTTTCAATAAAATTATTTACAGTATTTTTTGAAGATTGTATAGTATTATCTATTTGATTTTCAATATCATTTTGTACTTTATTTATATTATTATTAAATGTATCTTTATTTTTAATAGGAGTTGATATTTGATTTGTTATTTTATTTATAGTTGATAATCCTTTTTTTTCTACTAAATCAGCCATTTTTTGAACTCCAGTTTTTTTTAAATCTTGATTTCTATTATGCATTGTTTGAAAAGCATTAGCAATAATTTTAGCAGCTTTTTCTTCTTTAGTTGGTTGCCAAACTTCAATTGGTGATACTTTCATTACATCTGGTTGTTCGATTTGAATATTTTCATCTTCTAATTCTTGCATAAATTGATTAAGAATTTCTAAAGGTATAGTTGGACTTTGTTCTACTAATCTATCGAATTCACTTCTACATATTTGAACAAAATCAATACCTGTATAACTTCTAAATTCAGGTGGTAAAGATAATTCAGTAGCTATATTACGAGAAAATTTACCATAAGATATAGATGCTACACGATTAGCTTCACTTAATTCGCTAACTCTTGTAAATTGTGCAATAGTAGTTATAATACCAGATATAATATTTAATGTACCTATTCCCATAGGCATATATGAACTATAAGGTTCAGGAAAAGTGTCTTGAGAAAAAGAAGCTGTACCTAAAATAGTAGAAAATATAATTACGGGGATGGTAAATAAATAATTTCTAAATTTATAAAAACGATGAGCTTTATCATGTAAGACACGATAAGATGCACTTAATTCACCCCATTTTTTTAAAAGTTTAACTTCACTATCGTTCCAATCTTTTGATGAAGAATGACCAGGTGTAGAAGGTTTATCATTCTCTGTTTTAACATTATTTAGATTATTTTGTCCAAATTTTTTATCTGTACTCATTCTTAATATAAGATATTATTTTTTTTAATTAAACAAAAAAAATAATAATTAATAAAAAAATATCTAAATTAAAATATTATAATGAATTTTTTTAATAAAATAGAACAAGAAGAATTAATTAGTAAAAATGATAAATTAAAAATTTGTTATGAAAAATGTATAAAAAATGTTAGAGATGAATATATAATTAAAGATTCATATAAAATAAAAAACAAAACTTATAATGATTTTGATGATTTAAAATATAATTATTTTCAGTATAAATGTTATAATGAATGTATGAATAATCTTTTTAATTAAAATTTTTAGGTATTATTCTTTTTTTTAAATAATTTATTTTTTTATTTTTTTTTATTTTTTTTTTTTTTAAAATATTTTTTTTTAAAGTCATTTCAAAATCAGTTATCATCCATAAATCATCTGTTAAAAAATAATTTTGTATATAATTATATGGTAAATAAGCATATCCATTATCTCCCCAACTTCTACCAAATGAATTAACGCATTTTATTAATTGAGTTGAATCATCATATCCAATTGCAACTAATGCATGTCCTCCTAAAATTCGTTCAGTTCCAATATTAGGATATGGTATTATACCAGTATTAAAAGTAGAAGAATTCATAAAAGATGAATAAACATAAATACCAAAAACAAAGGGTTTACCTGAAGAAAGAACATATTTGATAGAATCAATATCTTGATTTACTTTTTGAAAACTATTTATTTTATTTTTATTAGCAATTTTATTTAAAATTGTTGGAGGTTTTTTATGAAATTTTTTTATAATATAAGGATATTGTTTTTCTGAAACAACACCTTTTTTTTTTAATACATTCATACCTTGTAATAATGTGGAACCATCATCTATTTTTACTGAATTATCACCTTCTTTTTTATCAAATAACCGTTCATAAAAATATATATATAATCTTGATGGAAAATAATCTATACGATAATATTTATATAACCATGCTACACTATTAGCAGTACATGAACCTAAATTTTTTTGATCATATATAAAATCCAAATTAGTTGATAAATCAATTGTAGATGGTAAAGTTAAGTTTTGATCTAATTTAAAAGTATTTTTATAATTTAAAGTTCTTTTAATATTTAAATTAAATTTATAATTAAAATTTTCCATTTTCTATTTTAAAATTATATATTAAATTATTTTGACAATATATTAATTTATTTTATTTATATTCTTTTTCCTTTTACTTGTTTTCTTTTTCCATTTTTTTTACCTCCTTTATTTTTACCTCCATTATTTTTAATTGGTCTTTTATTTTTACCACCTTTATTATTACCCTTTCCTTTACCTTTACCTTTACTTTTACCATTACTGTTATTATTATTATTTATTGGTAAATTATTTAAAGGTTGACCATTTTCAGTTGTATAAATAGTCCATAAATCATCGGTTAAATCTTTATTAGTTAAATAATCATAAGATATATAACCATAACCATTCTTACCCCAATTTCTACCATAGGAGTTTGCAAATTTAAACATTTTTGAATTATCATCATAACCAACTGCAATAATAGCGTGTCCACCTAATATATTTTCATTATTTATATCAGGATCAGGTACAATACCGTCAGTACTCACATTTTCAAATGAATCGAATACATAAATACCAAAAACAAATGGATTACCTTCAGCTAAACATTTTTTCATAGAAAATAAATCTTGTTTAACAATACCATAATCAATAATTTGATTTAATTCAGCATTTACATAAGATTCTTTAGATGGTTTAACAGCAAAGTTATTAATTATATATGGACAATATTTTTCATCACATACACCATACTTTTTTAAAGTATTTATTCCTTGTTGAAGAGTAGAACCATCATCTTCTTTTACATCATTATCACCTTCTAAATAATCTAAATATCTTTCGTTATAATAAATAAATAATCTAGATGGTTCAATAATATTTTTTTGTTTATATCTAAATGCCCATGCTAAACTATTTGCTGTACAAGAACCTAAATCAAATTGATTATAAATATAATCCATATTTTTAGATAAATCAATAGTATCTGGTAAACCATCATCTAAATTAAATTTAAGATATTTTGAATCATCATGATTTATATGTTGAATTTTTACATTATATTGTTTTTTTTTACTTGATTTAATACAATATTTATTTATTTCTTTAAGTACTTCTTCATTTTCTTTAAGTACTTCTTCATTTTCTTTAAGTACTTCTTCATTTTCTTTAATTACTTCTTTATTTAATTCAATAACTTCAGTAGGTTTAACAACTTCAGTAGATTCAACAACTTCAGTAGGTTCAATAACTACAGTAGATTCAACAACTTCAGTAGGTTCAACAACTTCAGTTGGTTCAACAACTTCAATGGGTTCAACAACTTCAGTAGGTTCAATAACTACAGTAGATTCAACAACTTCAATGGGTTCAACAACTTCAATGGGTTCAACAACTTCAATGGGTTCAACAACTTCAATGGGTTCAACAACTTCAATGGGTTCAACAACTTCAATGGGTTCAACAACATGGATAGATTGATTATCATTAGATATAACATCATTGGTTTCATTAATTATATTTGATACAACAACTTTCTTTTTTCTTCCTCTTTTTGATTTTGTAGGAGATAAATTATTAGTATTTTCATCCATTTATAATATATATATAGTTACATGATAAAAAAAAGATGTTATTTTATCAAAAAAAATAAAAAATATAAAATATAACTTATTATTTATTTACAAGAATGATTTTTACCGATTTTTTTCAATAAATCTCCGAGATATGATTCCCATTTAATTGAATTACCATTTAATTTTTTAAAATCATCCATTTTTTCTTGTTTTTCTTCAAATTCTTTATATAAAGTTTTATAAATATAACTATTTTTACAAACAGTAGGTGTATTATGGAGTTGATGAGCAACTTTAATTAATGCTTCTTTAAGTATTTTTTTTCTAAATTTTAATAATTGAGCTTCAGAAGGATTTTTTTTTTTATAAAAATCATCTTTTTTAAATTCATATAAAGTTAAATTAAGATTTTTTAAGAATAAAATATTAGCATTCCAAGTTCTTAAATCTTTAGTAGTGACTTGATAAGGTTTTAAATATTCATTTAAATCATAAATAGATACAGAAACATGTTCACCTTTTTCATTTTTAATAGAAAATAAATAAGGATCATTTTTAGTAGATAATTTATATATTTTTTTTACTATTTCTTGAATTGGTTTATCAGTTATTCTACAATGATTATTAACACCTTTTTTACCAATAAATTCAATTTCTACATTTTTATCATGAATATCAACATGATTTTTATGAACAGTAGTTATACCATGAGATTTATATTTTTTTTCCATTTTTTTTTGACCACTGCGGAAGTTACATAATTGAATAATTTTTAAAACAATAGCAATTAATTTTTCTTTTGAAAAATAATTTGTTTTTAAATCTTTATCAATATGTTTTTCAAGTTTTTCAATTTTTTCACTTAAAACCATCATTTGACAATATTTTTTTTGTTCTCTTTTTTTTTTAAAATCTTCACTATATACATATTGTTTTCTTCCTTTATCATCAATACCAGTAGCTAATAAATCACTATTTAAAAAAATTTTGACATTTTTATATGCAGGTGCGATATAAATATGAGATATTTTTTCTAGAATATTTTTATTAGATACTTTTTCACCATTTTTATAAGTATAAGAAAATGAGTTTCCATTTTTAACTCGTTTTATATAATTTTTTTTTTCTTCATTTAAACGATTAGTTTTCTTATTTCTTTTTATTTTTGGAAGTTCTTTATTAGATTGATTATTTAATATAATTTTATCATTATTTTTTTTTGCACTAATTTTTTTTAAAAATTTATTTGATTTAGAAGATTTTTTTAAATTCATATTTAATCTATTATTATAAAAGAATTTAAAAAAAAAACAATAAAAAATAATTATAACAAAATGAATTCAAATATAATTTTTTTTTATGATTTTGAAACAAATGGTATAAATCCATTAACATGTGCTGCTTTACAATTAGCTATTATGAATCAAGAAGGTGATGTATTAAAAAATCAATATATATATCCATATGATGATAAAATTGCAGCAACAGAGATACATGGTATTGATGAAAATAAATTAAAAGAAAATAATGCATTAAAAAGTGATGATTTTTTTAATGATTTAATAGAGTGGGTTAAAAATATATATCCTGAAAAAAATATATATTGGATAGCATATAATAATTTTGGTTATGATCAAATAGTATTAGAAAATCATTTAAAAAGAGTAAATAAAAAAGTACCTGAAAATTGGTATTTTTTAGATTTATATCCGATGATAAAAGAATTTTTTCAAAATATAAAACCTAATTTTAAATTAAAAACAGTTTATGAATATTTATGTCCAAATTCTGAACAAGTTCAATAGCATTGTGCTTTAGCTGATAAAATATGTTTATATAGAATATATAAAATAATAGAAGAACATAATATACATAAAATATTTTTAAATAAATATATTAGAAAAGGTTTTTCAGATATAAATATATTTGAATCTCAAATATCAAGTTTAAGTGGTTATAATTATAAAATGGATTCGATATATAAAAAAATAGGTTTTAGAAAAATAGGTGATATTTATAGTAAATATAAAGAAAAGAATTATAATAATAATGAATTTAGAAAATATTTAAAAGATGATTTAAAAATATATTCTGAAATTCATAATAAAAATTTTACAGAACAAATGAATTATATTCAACATTTTCATTTAAATTATAAAAGAAAAAGAGATGATTAATACCAAATATAAATTAAATCACCTGTTTGAATATTATTTGAATTTAATATAATATCTAAAAATAAAGGATTTGTTTTATTATTTTTGTAATAAAAACTTAATTTTGATTCATTTTGATATGAATCTATAATTAATTCATCTTTTTTATTTTTACACCATTGTGATGTTTCTTTTAAAATATTTTTTATATTTTTTAATAATAAATTACTAAAATGTAAAATATAGACTTGTTCATTATTTGAATTAAACATGTACTCATTTATATTTTTAATAATATCAATATGTTTACTTTCTTTTTTTTCCAAGGTATTTTTAATTCTAATTAAAAAATCATTTTCAGGAAAATTATCTTGATAATTAACATCATGTACAAAAAAATATGGTCTTTCAGTATAAATATTAATTTTAAAATTTTTATATTTAAAATTATTATTAAATCTTTTTATATTTTTTTCTAAACTTTTTTTTAAATCAATAATTCTATTATTAAATCTTTTGTCATTTTTAAAATTAAAAGTATCGAATTTAATACATGTTAATAAATTTAGTATTTTTTCATAATATTTTTCTTGATTATCATTAAACAAAATATCTTGTAATGATTCTTTTTTTAAATTATTATTAATATCATTATCATTAATATTATTAATTATTTTATTTTCATTTAATATATTATTTTTTTTTCGTTCTAACCAATAATTACTTTTAATTTTTTTATTTTGATTTAATTCTATAATTTCAACTTTTGTGACATCTTCATTTTCTTTAAGTACTTTTTCATTTTCAATAACTTCAAATTCTTCATTTTCTTTAAGTACTGTTTCATTTTCTTTAACTTCAAATTCTTCATTTTCTTTAAGTACTTCTTCATTTTCATTTTCTTTAAGTACTTCTTCATTTTCATTTTCTTTAAGTACTTCTTCATTTTCATTTTCTTTAACTTCAAATTCTTCATTTTCTTTAAGTACTTCTTCTACTTCATTTTCATTTTCTTTAAGTACTTCTTCATTTTCATTTTCTTTAAGTACTTCTTCTACTTCATTTTCATTTTCTTTAAGTACTGTATTATTAATTTGATTATATAATAAATATTGTTCTTGTTGTTTTTGATAAAGTTGTTGATTTAAAATCATTTGATAGGTAGGATTTTGAATTTGTTGATGAATAGAATTTAAATTTGCAATTAATTGATTTTCAATAATTAATTCAAAATCACAAAAAGTATTATTATTATATTTTTCAGGTATAAATTCATTATTAACGATAGATCTGGCAATACTAATTAATTCATTATGTTTTTTGATGTTATTGCATGCAATATCATTAATAAATGAATTTAAAATAAAATTTCTTTTTTGAAAATTATGTAAAATTAAATTAACATTTTGAATTTTAACTTGATAATATTTATATAATAAATTATTATACTCGATAAATGATTGAAAACTTAATGGTAAGACAAAAGTTAAAACTTGATTATTTGTTATATCAACAGCTAAAAAATGACTATCATAAATTTCCAAAATAATTTTTCTTTCAAGACCGTATAAAGGGTCTTTTTCAAAATCAATATTATTTTGATTTATTAAATTTGAAAACATTTTAAAATATCAAATTTAAATAACTTTAAAAATATGTTTTAAAATTAAAATTAAATAAAAAAATAATTCATTTTTTATAATTAAAAGTGTTTACGTTAATATTTTATATTTATTTACGTTTAAATTAAAGGCATTCTTGGTATTTTATCATATGAATAAGGTTCTTCATAATTATATTCAATAACATTTTCTTTTATAAATGGTTTTCTTAAAAAATTTCGTTTATTAAATTTATAATAAATTGCAACTTGTTTATTTTCATTAAGTGATTCATCTAATGGTTCATTTATAGATAATTTATTATTAAAATTTTCTTTATTTTTATAATTAGCTCTTAACTTGGGTCTAGGTTGAGGTAAATGTTCTTCAACATTAAGATTTGAAATATATTTAGGATAAGGTATTTTTGCAAAATTATTTATAGGTGATGGATTAGGGTAAATAATATTATTATTTAAATCATTAATATTCCCTTCATGTGAATAAATAACTTGTAAAAAAGATAAAAGTGAGAAAAATAAATATTTCATATTATATAATTTAATAAATATTTATTTTAAATTAATAGTACGAAAATAAATTATAAATAAATTATTTTTATTTATATAGAAAACAAGTTATGTTCTATATATTAATAAATAATGGATATTTATATAATAACATAGCTAGTAAAGATAATTATTTTTTAAATATTTTATTTGATATATTTGAAAAAAATAATTTGCAAGTTAATAGTTGTTTATATAATGAGTGTTGTAAAAATATTCCTTGTAAAAAAGGATGTTTTTTTCAAATACATAATAACCCACTTATTGATTTAATTTATAATAAAGATGATAAATATCTAATTATTTATGAAAATAATTTAGTTGAAAAAATGGAAAAATGTTTTCTAAACGATAAAAATAATGAATTAAATTATAAAAATATACTTGAATTTATAAAACTTAATAAAAATTTTTATAAAAATTTTACTGATAAATGGTTAAAAATTAAATATTCTAATATTTATTTATTAGACATTACCACTATTGAGAATAATTATAATCAAAAAATACAAAATATATTTAATTTTTTTTATCCAAATCACTATTTAAAAAAAAGTGTTATAAATCCTATATTTAAAAAATATTACAATGCTTTATCTTACTATAATTCTCAAAAAATAAATTGGATTATACAAATAAATAATTTAAATCAAAATAATATTTTAGAAAATGAACTTAAAGAAAATGATGAATTAATAACAACTTTAGAAGAAAAAAATATTTTAGAAAGCGATGATTTAATAACAACTTTAGAGGAAAATAATATTTTAGAAAATGAACTTAAAGAAAATAATGATTTAACAACAACTTTAGAGGAAAATAATATTTTAGAAAATGAACTTAAAGAAAATGATGATTTAACAACAACTTTAGAGGAAAATAATATTTTAGAAAATGAACTTAAAGAAAATAAAGATTTAGAAAATGAAATTGAAGAAAATAATAAAATAAATAATATTTTCGTTCAAAATAATTTAATCAAAAAAAAATATGAGGTTACTTTAATAAAAGAAAAAATGAGTAGTATCTATGATGAAGAAACTGAAGTAAATAATGAAATTAAAATTGAAAATACCCAAGAGACCATTGTTAAAACAAATGATGAACAAGTAAAAGAAAATGGTAAAAAAAATAAAAAGGGTAAAGGAAAAAATAATAAAAAACAAAATGCAAAACCAAATATTAGCGATGAAAAGAAAAAAAGAATAAGAAAAGCTATTCACGGACATTTAGAAAGATTACATGTAGATATGTTTGCATCAAGACATAAAAAAGAAAAAATTAAAGCAAGAGCATTAGGTCATATGATAAAAAAATTAAAAGGTCAATTAAAATCATTATAAGATATTAAAGATACTTAAAGAAAAAAAATAGAAAAATAATAAAATAAATAAAATGGAATTCAAAACATTAAAAGATTTAAATAGTGTAGAGTTGGAGTATTTATTAGATTATATAAAAGAAAAAAAAGAAAGAAATTATATGATATTAAATGGTCCAAAATATTATGATAATAATAGAAATAAATATTTAACATATGATAGATTAAGATTTGAAGAAAAAGATAAAAATAATGTTAAAATGTTTTATAATATAAATAATTATAAAATATATAATTTGGAAAAAAGTCATGAATTAGAATGTAATATAGAAATAAATAAAATATTTGATTTAAGTTTAAATAATATTATAGATTCAATAAAGTATTATATATATTTAATAAGAGTTTATATTAGAATTTAATTTTTTAATTAAATAATTTTTTTTTTAATATTTTAATTATTTTTATAATTAAAATTGGATTTTAAATAATTTTTATGATTTGAATATTTTTAATTTTTTTAAATATATGAAAGATTTATATTAAATATTTACTTTTCACTTTTCTTTTTCAATACACGTTTTTTAGGTTTTTCTTCTTCAACTTTAACTTCTTCTTTTTTATTCTTATTAGTATTATTATTATTTACTTGAGGAAGTTCAATTTTTTCTTCTAATACAATTTGTTCATTCATCACATTAGGAAGTTCAATTTTTTCATCCATATTAAACATCATATTATTATCAATAGGAAGTTCAATCTTTTCTTCACCCATATTCATACTTTCAACAATAACTCGTTCCATAACTCCAGATACAGGGTCTTTCTTAAGGAGTTGAGATATATGAGTACCTGATAATAAGGATTGTTTTTCTTCTTCAAGACCAAAACCGAAAGTAAAGTCTTCATCAAGAACATTATCTTCAACTTTAACTTCTTCATAAATAGTATTTAGAATCATATCAATTTCTTTTTCATTAGGTTCTTTTCTAAATTTACTTTCAGCAACATATTTTTGTTTAGGTACAGCTTTCATAATTTTTTCATCATCCATAATAATTTCAAATGAGTTAGTACCTGCTTTACAGAATTGACCAGCAAATATATTAGATGATACACCTTTCATATTATCTTTTTCAGCAAATAGAGCAGCCTTAGTTAATACATCCATAACAGCTTCAAATGATGCTTTACCAATAGGACCAATATCAGGATTTTTAAGTGTACCATGACGTTCAATTTGCATTAATTTTCCACGATAAGACATCATATCACTAACAAGTTCAACATGACGAGGATTAAAACCATTTGAAGCATAAACATTATTGTATTCCATTACAAGAAGATTGCGTGCAGCTTCAATACCAAAAATTTCAGCAAATTCATTAATATCATTAGTAACTGTTCTTTTAGCATCAACAGCATTATCAGCAAGAATATCCATCATATTTGAACCTTTAGTATTAATAGTCCATTCTTTAACAGATTCATATGAACCATCTACATTAAATTTAAGTTTATTTTTTTCCATTAATTCAGCGATTTCAATACCATCAATACCACGAATAGTCATTTCAGAAAGATTCTTTTCAATTTTTCTCATAAAATCAAGGAAGTTTCCAGATTTATCATTCTTAAAACGAATTCTTAAAACAACATTATTAGCAGAATCATCACTGAAAACACATTCAAGATCTTCAGGTTCTTTTTCTTTAATCTTTTCTTGAATTTCAAGAATGGAAATATTACGGTTCATCATAGCTTCTTTATCAAATACAAAACGGATCATCCAAGGTGATAAACAATTTTCTTCAATTTGTTCAAGATTAAAGATTTCACAAAATTCTCTATATGAACGGATATACTCGCGTTCTTCATTATCATCAGTATAAGATTCATCACCAACATAAATAATTTCACTTTCACTTAAAATATCATGAAGTTTAGTATAACCAAAACGAGTCTTAACTTTCTTTGCTTCTTCTTTGTTTAAACTGTATTCATCTTTCAAATAAATCTTCATATTCTTATTTTTCATCTTTTTAGTCAATTTAATAATCTCAT
>JACCDO010183396.1_pt1 | contig 18936 bp, 20 predicted proteins | sample 7446101 | NCBI WGS metagenome assembly JACCDO01 (sample SAMN15323440, study PRJNA562643) | freshwater metagenome | isolation source: river surface water | place: USA:Blue River Watershed | collected 2017-08-16 | reverse complement strand
GGGAGGCCATGGAGAGGGCCGATACCTGCACCGCCAAGGCAGCGTTTGGTCGTTTTATCGATCATAAGGAGATAGCGTAGGCCATCACCCTGGTACGCTTTTTGGAAGTTATTTAGCCTCCGGTACATGGCTCCAAGTACAGTACCGACTTCAAGGTATCCTGCGATGCTACGGCGGATTAGGTCAACTATTTCGCTTTCTCGGTCAGGCGAAAGTGGCTCAATAGTTATCTCAACCTGGTTCATCCGGCTGAATCCTTAGGGTTAGGTGTTGGTACTTTACTGGTCGGGTTCCGGATAAACATAGCTGAAAAATAAGTTCGGAGCAACTCTACAGCAGGAGTAGGTTTAGTATAATGAAATTATTGAGGTAATTTAGAGAAGCCCTGTTTCCATATCGATCGTTGCGAGGAGATGATTGACCGATTGCTGATTGAGCGGTAAACCATGAGAACGATTTTTCAAAATAGTGGGAGGACACTAATGATTAAGCACCTGAGCATGGCGTTACTAGGATTGCTATTTTCCGTCTCTGCACTGGCAGCAGAACTGAGTTTAGTTTCAGGGTTCTATCGAACAGAGTCGACTGAGTCTGGGGGGCAGGATACCGGTAAAAAAACGGTCATGGATCTTGGAGCCAGATTTGGGGAAGTGGTGGAGGGCCCTCTTTATTGGTTTGGTGAGGGGGGAATTAGCCTAAAAAGTTACAGCCGGGGGGCGGCTTCGGTCGCGCCAGATAGTTCGACGGGGCTCGCTGTAGGGGGTGGTTTACGCTATTATTTCGAAAAGTTATCTGAGTCATGGTCGCCATACGGCCTAGCCTTTGGTAAGGTCCAAAGTGTTAAGGATGCCACCTACTCATCATCTGGATTTACCGAAACCGATAAAAATGGCTTATATTATGGCGCACATTTTGGTATAAGGCTCAGCCTTCAGAAGGAGTTTTTCATTGATTTTGAAACTCCCCTATTTGAAAGTGCTTTATTTGCGACTGAAAAAGAGGACGTAACGACCTACGGGTCGCCGAATACGAAGAGTGAATTAACTAAGAAGAAAAGCGAGCTGTATGTAAATTCCACCGGTGCATTTGAGAACGTACAAGTGGCATTAGGCATGCGGTTTTAAGTTTAACGAAGGAGAGGATCAATGAAAAAGAAATCAACTAAACCAGCACGTGGTCGTAACAAAAGCGCTCGTTATAGAGCAAAGAAGAAACTTCGCATTCGCAGAAAACGCAAGAAGTTTCCAGGACGCAAAAATCAGCCTAAAGCTCGTTGGCGTTAATTAGGTAGCAAATGATATCCCCAGGCCATGAGCTGTTAGTAAAAGCTCATGGTCGTGGGGTATTTGCCGTCGTTCATCGGTTAAGTCAGTATAGCTGCGTTTAACCGTGGTGGAACCTTGGCGCATAAGTACAAATCCTGCCTCACCGCGTGATAGAAAATCAATTGCTTGTACTGCGAGTGTCTGGGCGAGAATACGGTCGAGAGTATTGGGCATACCACCGCGCAGTAGGTGTCCGAGCGAGCACGCTCTAGCATCAAAGGAGGTTTCAGCTTCAATTGTCTGTGCGACTTTTTCGCCGATTCCTGACAGCCGTTTTTTCCCGGCTCGTGTTTCGATATAGGACGGACTTTCGCCCATGGCATAAGCGCCTTCCGCTACAATCAGTAAATATCCACCTTGGCGTGTGGCGATAGTGTCTTTGATATGGCGTAAACGCACGTCCCAGCGGAAGGGCTTTTCCGGAATAAGGCATCCATCTGCTTGCGATGCAACCGCCGTTTCAAGGGCGATATGTCCGGCGCTTCGGCCCATAACCTCCACTACCATGACGCGGTGATGGGCATCTGCGGTGGAGCGAATTCTCAAAGCAGCATCTGAAGCGACCTCAACTGCAGTTGAAAAACCAATAGTAGTATCTGAACCTACTAGGTCATTATCGATCGTCTTAGGAATTCCGACCACGTTTAGGCCAATTTCAGCCAGACTCTTTGCCATAAATTGCGTGCCGTCTCCTCCGATCACGAGTAGACCGTTAAGCCCAAGAGCCTGCCAATTAGCTTTTGCTAAGTTTAAAAGGCGCTTGCGTTCACCTTCCACGCGTAAGGGACTCCCCCTATTATTTGCTCCTAGGATGGTTCCCCCTTCGAGGAAAAGGTGGCGGTGCAGGAATGTTTCAATGACCTCAGTCTTAGGGGGTGTCGATAGTAGCCCGCTAATACCCTCGGCAAGTCCAATCACGTTAAAGCCTAAGTTAGTCTTAGCATGCCGGTAAGCTGCTGAAATAGCCGCATTGAGGCCTGGGCAGTCGCCTCCGCCTGTAGCAATGGCTAGGGTGCGAGATGAGTTTTTCATAATAATTTCCTTAGATATTAGTATGTTAATCCCATGATCCCTTGATTTTGTCAAGTTATTCTCAAGCCTGCCGACGGAAAGGGTGGTCGTATTTAAGAGGAGCGAGCCCACCTTGAGTCAACCCACTGCCAATATGCCAGGAAAAATTCTGATCGTTGATGACGACCCATCGGTTGCGCAAGGATTAGACGCTCCCCTTGCTAAATATAACGTGAAAGTTGATAAGGCGACGACGCTTGACACAGCGTTTTACCTTTTTAATAACGGACGTTATGACGTTGTTTTAATCGAAATTGAGTTTGCTTTTTTACCAGGTTTAGCCATGGTGCAAAAATGGCGTAACCACGAAACCGTAGATCGCCGTGCCACCGCATTTATTATGTTAGCAGGGAATAAATCAAGCGGGAATAATGAAGCTCTCATTCGTGAAATGGGTGATCTTGAGGTTATTGCTAAACCGTTTGGAGTGGTACAAATTCTGCCCTACTTAAGCCGTGGGCTCGCTACGCGTAAAAGACTATTAGCCACCCAAGAGCTAAAGGATAAAGTGTTAAATTACTACGAGAAAACTGGGGATTTCGCAAAAGCTGCTGAGCAGGTACTAAAGAAAATTCAAGAGTTAGGGCCATCTGGGCTTTCAATGTTGTACGACCTTTATGAAAAAGGTGGGAAATATGAAGAAGCATTGGCGATCATAGGCCCCATGTCTGATAAGGATCCTGGTAATATCAGTCTATTAAATGCAAAAGGTCGGATTTTAATGCGTCTCAAACGGTTTGACGAAGCAAAAACTTGTTTAGCGAAAGCAGACGAGATTGCGCCCCAAAATATTGACCGTATTAATGAGCTTGCTACCAGTTATCTCCATTTAAAGGATCCAGATAACTCGGTGAAAAAATTTCGTGAGCTAATCACCCTCAATCCCGAAAATCCAGATGCGAAATTTGAAATGTTTAGTAAGCTATACGATCATGGCTTTGACACCCATGCCATTGGCTTGGGTAAAGAGACAACAAAACCCATGGAGATCGTGCGTCACTACAACAATAAAGGCGTTATCCTATCGAAAGAATCGCTAGCGGATCAGGCGCTGCTTGAGTATCAAAGAGCTCTTCGTTTTTTTCCGCAGTTTAAAGAGAACTACCGCATTTATTACAATATTGCGCTAGCTAAAATTCAAGCTAAAACGAAGGCTTCCTATGAAGAGGCCCACCAAAATTTATTAAAATGCCTTGAGCTTGCTCCTGATTTTGAAAAGGCAAAAAATACCTTAGCTCAGCTAGAAAAAGCTTTGAAAAAGTCCGCCTAAAACCGTTCGAAAAGTCCTTCGTCATCAAGGAGTTCGGGAGCAGGCTTTTGCGTGTTAGATTTAATATATTTTTCAGCCTTAGCTAATTTACCGTCAGACATATCATAAGCTTTTTTAAAAGCTTTAGTGGCATCGGCTTCGTTTTTCCCTCTTAAGTAAACAATGCCCACATTAAACCAAAGTTTAGCTTGTGCATCTTTACCGTGTACGAAGGACATAGCACTGCGATAGTAGCGTAAGGCATCAGTTAATTTACCGCTTTTTGAAAGATTGATTCCGAGCATATTGAGATAGCTTGCGAAGTGCTGCACGGGAGAGGCTAAATCAGAAGAACCATTTTTCTCCATCACATCAGCAATCTCAAGCCCAGCTTTAGCTTTGCTATTCTCAGGGTCAATCGATAATACTTTACTAAAAGTCTCGCGGGCTTGATCCACATCGCGCGTTGATAAGTCCATTTCGCCGATAAGGCACAGTCTTTCAACATTTTGTGGAGCTAAAGCATCAGCAGAAATGATAATCTTGCGAGCTAGATCTGGTTTCCCGTTAAGAAAGCAAGCCTTCCCATACCCCGTTAGTAGCCCAAGCCTCCGGTCACCGAGGTCCCACGCAGCCGCATAGGCCTTTTCGGCTTCGTCAAAGCGTTCTTCGGTGAGTAAGCGGTCTCCCGTAATTTTTAAAGCAGAGAGTGCTAGATCATCGATCGCCTTGCCCTTAGTAAACATCGACTTTTCATGAAAAAAGAGGTCGGTTGCAAGTGAGTCTTCCACCAGCTCTGTGGTTGGTTTTAGGTATTTGATACCTACGGTGCTTTCAGTAACAACGCTTGTAAGTGCTGCATGTAAAGCTTTTTCCTGAACAGGTGCTGAAATTAAGGTAATGGCGGGGTCTTCATCAAGCAGCCTAAAATCATCACTTTTAATGTTCCCTGAAATTGCAATGATGGGAGTATGTCTTGTGGTTTGTTGTGACCTAAGCCGATTATAAAGTGCGAGGCCCGATAGTTCTTGAATCGCCCACTGTAGGATCACAAGATCATAGTTTTTTTGTTGCAGATAGTTCCACGCATCTTTGCCATTAGGAGCTATATCAACATGCATGACGCAGCGGTCTACCAAGAGCTTCATAAAGCTTTTAGCCGCTACCTTATCTGATTCTATGACTAACGCTGTCTGAAAAGGAAATTCATCTTTTGGGATCATACCTGTCGCAGGGTCAATCTTTCCCATAAGTATGGTACGAAGATCGCTAGGTGGAGTGGTCATTAACTTTTTAACGCTACTTCGTTTTAACGTGATCTGCTCAGTCAAAGCTCCCCACTGCTCTTTTAAATCTGCTATGACTGCATTACTTGGCTGAGATGGGGCTGCATCTGAAAGGAGGTTAATCTCTCCTAAGAGTGTTTCTCTGATGGCACGTAAGATCTGATCTTTACTAAAAGGCTTAAGTAGAAAGCGTTCAGCAACACTTGCCGGAGCTTTTTGTTTCGATTTAAAATCACCAATCGCAAGTACAGGTGCTTCGGGTGGAATATGCAGTACCAACCCACTAGCCAGAGGGATATCAAAATCCAATATAACCAGATTAACGCCGATGTCCTCAGCTGCACGTCGAGCATCTTCGTCTTTTGGATCAAAAGAATCCACTCTTGAAAAATCACTTTCAAGTAAGGCGCGATTTAATACGTCAATACTGAGTTTGTCGTTTGAAAAAATGGCAGCTTTCATGATGATCCTAGTGATTGTAGGCCTTCAAGAATAAGCCTGTTGATAGTTTCCCTGTTTTCCTTAACTAATACCATGCCGGCTGGTGTGAAGATCATGGTTCCCATCCAGTGGTCTTCCATCTCAACTTCTTCGCCCCGGTGGCATAAAATACGTTGCATCGCTCCGTCGAAACGCGTGAGCGTTAAAAGAAAGTAGGAGGCACCTTCTTCTTTTTCCTCTTTTTCAACCTTGCATGTTTCATGATCCGTGCGGTGATGCTTTTGTAGGCAGTCTTTGCATGCCCACATGTCCCAAAGCTGGCAATAGGTGTTGGAATTAGCGCGGGTTTCACAGTGATAGCATGCTCCGATGTCGAGCTTTGTGAGCTGTTTTTCCGTTTTGACAGGGCGATTAGGTGAGCTCATAGAGTAAGAATCCCTAGAATCATTGCAGGTGCTGATTCACTATTCTAGCATGGTAGGATTCTAAACGTTACCATTCAGAGTCATTGAAATTTTTGAAAGGCTTCAATGACAAGCCTGTGCTCAGGTAGTGGTTTTTCCCCTAAATCTCGGATCAGCATCCTATGGGTGGTCAAGGTCTCACCTTTTTTCATGACGAGATGAACATATTCATAGGTCAAAGCATCAAATGCTACAGGTAATACAGACTCAAGCTTATCTGCTTTTACAAAAACTTTTTCTAAATCTTTAAACTTTTTTGCCTCAACCTTGCTTCGCGGCTCAAGGTTAGAGCCGTTTGGTTTGACGCGGTAGAGAAAGACCTTCTTATCACGAGTTCTTTTTAGAAAAAAAATCTGACCATTATCTGACCACCCCCCCATACTGAATAGCCCCCATGCTTCAATGGAGTCCTGGGCAGCTATCTTAAGCTCCTTTGCCGCCTCTTCAACCATCGTCGTTTGCCATTGAGCTGCGATGGGGCTTGGCGACTCAGGGCCAGAGGCGAGTGCATAGGAAGAAAGAAAATAAGTGAGGGTTAATAAAAATCTCATTTTTTTCCGCCGTCACAGTAGGTTAAGTCTACCAAGGTCTTAGGGTAGGTCTTGGTGCTATATTCAGCCTCAGCGAGGCGAAATTTTCTGCCATAAACCTTTTGCGCAAACTCAAGGGTGGCTTGCATACGGCAGTCTTCTTTCATGGTTTTGCGGTTTCTCGCGCACACAGGAATATACCCTGGCTCAACTTTGTCCATATTATTCGGCTCAGGCTCAAGGACCCAGTCACAGTTTTTGCGGCCATCAGGGTCGCATGACACCAGGGCGAGGCCTAACGCAATGATAGCTGGAACTTTTTTAATTGCCATTTGTATAGCTCCTACCTACTACTTCTACTATGGCATAGACAGGCTTATGCGGCAAGGCTCGCCATCTGGCGTAATCTCTGAAATAATGCCAGCCATCTGACTTTTCTAATGAAAGGCCGTACTGATGCAGCATCTTGCTTCCAACATTGCTCATGAACTCGCCAAATTTCGCCGTTTTGCAGCGATTCATAACCCTAAGATTAAGGTTACATCCCCCATCCCTGATAGCCTTCTGCTTACCCCTGCAGGAGTAAGCCCCACACCAGGGGCTAAGGACATTGGGTTTACCTGCTTTGCTGCGGTGCACGGCAATGAGCCTGGGGGGCTAGCTGCAGTAAACCAGTACCTTGAATCCTTGTTTAGTGCGGCGTCCCCTCTCAAGCTAACCGGTCAGATTGCATTTGCAGTGGGTAACCCTAAAGCGCTTGCAGGTACAAAAAGATTTGTCGATAGGGATCTAAACCGCTCTTTTGGTCGTTTGGGAGCGGATACGTATGAAGAACAACGGGCGAAGGAGTTAGAAGTTTTACTATTAAGATCACGCTACTTTCTTGACTTGCACCAAACCAAAGAGCCTTCTGATCGGGCTTTCTTTATATTCCCCTACCTTAAGCAGTCCTACCAATACGCCCGCACCCTCAATCCAGCCCTGACTATAATCACCCACTGGGGTAAAGGTTTTTCTGAGGAGGGGCAATGCAGTGACGAATTTATCAATAAAAAAGGGGGAGTGGGCGTAACTTTAGAGCTCGGGCAGGGGGGATTTGATCAAACGATGATTGATTGCGGGGTCCGTGCGATCGCTAAGGCAGTCGCGCTCATTGGGTCTGAGCCCAATGCCGGTGCGACCGTGACAGTAACGGGTGAGCTTTATACCTGGGGGGCTATTTTGCCATGGCCAAGCGCGACTAAAGCAGGAGAGGTTGTGGTGCTTAAGGCGGGCCTCACCAATTTTTGTAGTGTAAACCCACATGAAGAGGTTGCGCACGTGGGGGGCAGCCCTGTTAAGGCGCCTATCAAAGGAAAAATATTATTTCCTAAGTACTTAGCTCCTGAAGAACAAGCCAAGCTTAAAGCTAAAGGCGCACTTCCTACGGAATTAATCCGCATTTTAAAGCCGATTACAGAACAAGACTTGCCAGATCATCTTTAAGTGTCACGCGTCCACGGACACATATCGGCTGGTGATTCACAGGACTCATGGGGTTTATTAATGATTTCAAATAGTTCTTTCTCTAGCTGCATATGGTAACTCCTAGTTTGATCTAGACTCCTAGCCTCAGAAAGCAGGCCCTTATATACTATTAACTATAAACAAACAATATTTTATTAACATTCAAGAGGTAAATTAATTAAAGTATGGTCTGTGTTAAAGTTTACATGCCCCCCGTAAACTTTTGAGGCGGCCATAGCTACATCCTCCATAAACTCTTGAAATAGGTCAAGATCGTCAATTTGGCAGACCTCACGGTCAATTATAATTTCCACCTTAATTTTCTCGTCACAGTCTTTGGCGTTAAAACTGACCCTGACCTTTGATTGTGCCGGAATAGGCCGCGCTAAAATCGCCGCCGTGACGTAAAGATCCAAGCTCGCCTCATCAATCAGAACAGGGAGGTGTTCGAGCTCTCCAAGTTTATTTGTGGTAATACTTAGGGAGATTCCTAGTCCTTCGAGCAAGCTTTTATGTTTCAGCTTATAAATCTCAGCAAATTGCCTTAAAGCTTTGCGTTCCATGCGAAGTTTCTGATCTTTGAGTGCGGTGATAAAAAGAGCACCTTTTACTGCATAGCCTAACTTTATAATATTGGATTTAGCATATTTTAGTTTTTCACTAGCGAGCTGCTGAGACGCCATGAGCTCAATCAGGCCAAGCATGCGAGCAATGGGAGTATTCAAATTATGGCTTAAGATAGCGATAAAGTTTTGTTGCAACGCTTTACGCTCTTTTTCTGCTTTGGTTTGCTCTAGGATTTGCCATTGTTTGATTTTAGTAAGAGAGAGTTGGATCGTACCGGCGGCTAAAAAGGTTAACGAACTCAAAAAGAGGATATCAAATATAGGCAAATAATATTGGACCGTACTGATACTAACGGCATTAATGATGGGAAAAATGACCGTCATTCCAAATAGCAAAAAAAGAGCAGATAAATTGCCAAAAATGAATACGCCCATCCCCACTAGTAACATCCCAATAACTACACCGAGGATTGAGCCAAACAGTGGGACAATGCTTACAAATCGCTTTTCTAGCGAGAGAAGCTGTATCATGCCATGAAACTCAGCACGGCTTAGTTTTATGGGGTGAAAAAATTGGTGAATTTGATATGGCCTTTCGAAATCTAATCCAATAAAAACCTTTTTAGGAAGAAGGTTACGTAGTATAGACGTCTCAAATGGCCACTTGAGTACTTTGAGGGACGAATATTTTGGCAAATTTAGCAAATAGCTTGGACCTGGGCTGGTCAAATTCCCGGAAAACCACTGTGATTTAGCGGAGGTGAGATTTAGAATATGCTGAATCGTCCAGTAACGTTCAGTCGGTAGATAAGAACATTCAGTTTGATTGCGGGAGAGGTCTTCGCAGGGCGCTTCAAGAAAAGCTGGTGGCTCGTGGTTATTTAGTGTCGAAATGCTGAAATTAGCTTGTTCGACTTTGTTTTCATTTAATAAGTCGCTGTGATAAATGATTTCGTCAGGCCCGACTTGATTTAGTGCTTCAACGACGTCTCTCATTTGATCCTTCGTTTCAAGATGAATCACTAGGACCGATTCGGGATGATCAGGGATCCATCGGGGAGCTATATTTAGGCTCAGCTCGATGAATTTCTTTTCAGCTTGTAAGGCTAAGCGGTATTGCCTCTGTCCTGCGTAAACCACATAAGAGATCGCAAGAATAATAACAATGCCTAATAGGAGCGGATAAATAGCGTCTAAGTACCGACGAGAAGTTCTTAAGGCCATAGTCGCCTCCGGCGAGGGATGGATAAGACGAACGTCGTGCCTGTTTCCGCGCGATTTTGCACTGAGATTATAATTCCTAATTTTTCTGCAAAATAGCGACTTAAGTATAAACCGAGCCCATGACCTTTAGCATGAGACATACGGTCATCTTCTATTCGGTAGAATTTATCGAAGATTCGTTCCCTCTCAGCCTCGGGGATGCCAGGTCCTGAGTCCGAAATCAAAAGATTTAATGAACTATTTTTTTCACCTGAAATAACAACTTTACCATGATGAGGAGAGTATTTGACCGCATTAGATAAAATGTTATGCAGAATTTGCACGAGTAGGATGGGATCACTGTGAACTTCGATGGATTCGTCCAAATTGAACTCAATTTTCAGGCCTTTTTCGGCAATCCTAGCAGAAAAAAATTTAAGCGTTTGGTTGACACAGTCTCTAATATTAACTTTTTTGAATGAGAGCTTGTCATGTTTAAATAGTTTATTTACTTGGCCCATGCTTTTTAGGTAGTCGGAAAGTTCTTCTCCTGAGACAAGGGTCTGGTGGGAGTAACTATTTTTTTCAGCGTCAAGGTCACGAAGGCTTGCTAAAGTCTTCTGGTTTATTTGCTCAAGCTCATTAGAAAAACGCTCAAAAAAAGTTTCTTGTTCTTGGGTGAGGAGGGTCCATTCAGAGAGTCTTATCGAGTCCTCGGTGTGCTTTCTCAGCTCTTGTTTAAGCCTTATTGCTCCGCCGATAATCGTGGCAATTATTCCGAAAAAAAATGTATCGGCTAATGGGATAATGATTAGAAAACGAGAGAGAATGATGCCGTGGAGAATGATGAGAATCATGCTACCACCTAAAATTAAGGAGGTCGCGACCGGTAAGCTCAGGCGCCAAGCAAGCAAGCAAAAAATAGATAACGTGATTACATGCACAACATTGATATAAAGGGGGGCTTCAGAAATCCACCGTCCAAGCTTCGCCTGTTCTGTAGCAATCGCGAGAAGTCTCGTAAGTGTAATGCCTTGAGCGACATCTTCTCCCTCATACTGCCATGGGGTATTGATATAAGTGCCTTCCCGAACCTTTGAGGTCCAGTGATATACTTTTGAGGTTCCGTAAATAATTGTTTTCCCGTTTAAATCTGAGGGTAAAGTTTGTGGTTTCATGTGAGGGAGGGGTGAATAGTCGATGAACATCACTTTAGGGTAATCTTCACGGTTTGAGAGCTTGATCACCCCGTGTACGTAGCCGTCTGTTTGTTGAGCAAAGGGGATACTTCTGATGATGTTGCGGCGAAATTCGCGAGGGAATTCGAATAAAAAAACCTGATTTTTCAAGCTTGCAGGAAGCTCTGGGATGGGGGTGGAAACCCCCAACAAAAACCTCTGATCTTTCGTCATTAGCTTAAGGTAATCTTGCCCTATCTGTGATGCGAGATTAAATGCTTTGGGATGAGCGATTAAGGCAAAGTACTCAAATTTACTTTTTAAAACTTCCTGTAACACTTGAGGTAAATTTTCTTCAATATTCTCGTCTTCTTTTAAAACGACGTTTCCAGTAACCTTCTTAGTAGGGGCAGTCCGAACACTTAAATCATAGGTTAAGTTTTCAGTTCTGCTCCGAAGGTCTGACCCATAAAAAATCGCAATTAAGAGAACTATCGCAACTAAAGAAGTCAATATTTCGTTAAAATACGGTTTAATACCCCTCATTTGATTGTCTCTAAGGCGTGAGGCTCATATTCAAGTAGATAGGTATATACACGCATGGCTTCTTTCAACTCTAGATCTTGGAGGTAACAAAAAACGGGATTGATTAAAAGAGTATCACCGTTTTTGGCTTTATGCTCATGGAAGCAGCCACCGCGGCACCATTCTTTCATCCAACAGGCATGGCAACTCGGGCTTGGATCTTGCCTATAGGCTCTAATTTGTTCTAGCTTTTCAAGATTAAGGCCGAGCTCCATATCACCAACCTTCTCAGAAGCATCTTCCGTAAACCGGTGGCATAGGAAAAACTCACCACTTGCTGATACGGAGACATAACTTAGCCCCGCACCGCATGTCATTCCGCCCGTTTTACCACGCAAAAATTTCCGCATATTCTCAACTAACCGTTCAATACGAAATAATCTTTGAAAGTCTTTCTCTTGCAAAAGAAGATCATGCACGTCTCGCATGATGCCAGCATAGGTATCGGCAGCGTCCTCATTAAACTCACGCGCACGGTCTTCTGTCCCGTGGTGGGATAAAAATACTTTAAAGTTAGTTGAGGTCAGGGTGTCTAGGACCGCGTGTTTAAGATAATTCAAATTCTCTTTAGTAACTGTTCCGCGCAAACGAAAATCTTTTAAGGCGTTTAGCCCGTCAGCAAAACTTATAACCTTTTTAAGAATTAGATCGGTCGGACTAAACTGATTTTTTTCCTTGGCAAACCTTTGATGTTCACCTAAGCCACGTCCATCATAGGAAAGATTCATCGAAAACTTGTGATCTTTTAGGAAGCGGAGTTTTTCTTCGGTGAGTAACGTGCCATTTGTGGTGATAGAAAAAGAATATTTTTGCGGTTCAGACTTAGTCCACTCCACGATTTCTTTTAAAGTTTTAAAATTGAGTAAAGGCTCCCCGCCAAAAAAAGCAATATGGAAATGGGTTTTACCCTCTGCTAACACCCGCAGTGCGCGGGTTGCTACGTCGAGCGTCATGATCTTTTTACTTCCGTAGTCGCCTTCGCCTGCAAAACAGTAGGAACAGCTAAGGTTGCATCCCTGCGCTAAATTTAACGCGGCAGAGGTAATATGAATCTGACTTTGAAATATTTTAGGTTTAGGAAATGTGGCGGCAAGTCCTTGGAGGCTAGGGTGATCAGCTGAGGGCAGGTCACGTCCGTGGTAGCGAATCACGTGCGATGTCGGCGTGTGTAGAAGGTATGTCCCGTGGGGAAAGGAGAATACCTTCCAAGGTGGTATAGAAGTGTCGATTTTTTCGATAGCTGGTAACATTTTGATACCACCCCAAGACAGTTCGAGCTAGGTAACCTGCTGAATTTACGTTCAAAAATAAATCTCTTAAAGAGGTGATGCCCTCCTGCGGTCATTGTTGCAAATATTCTGCCAGGAGTAGCACGAAGCCAGGAAAAAACAATTATCAACGAGTAGAAAAAAACTAATTGTATGATATTATTAAACAAAAATGAGTGACTAGAATTTTGAATTAGTTCGTTTCATGATGTTCTTAATGGGTTTGTGAGGTGCCCCTGTCATGGCCTTTACACATTTCGTAGTTACAGTTGCCCTAGCTCAGTCACCAATCCTATGGGCCAAGGGTGGAGCACTCCCTAGGGGGGAGATATCTGCGGCACCTGACACTAAAAAAAGCAGTTCTAAGGCGAAAGATGAGTACCCTTGTTACCTGGATTTTGCTCACCCCCTAGGGAGTGAGGCTGCCTGGGAGCAGGGAGGGAAGACTTTTTATGTCCTAGCGTTGAGATCAACTGGAACGAATAATGATGCTAATTATGCCGTTTTAAAAGGGGTTCTCCGCAATGAGGAAATGTCTCCCCAAGCGTTTATAAAACAGAGCTCTAACCCACTCCTTATAGGTCTTAGTGATAAAGCCTTTATATCCCTATCATTCTCTAAACAAAGTGAACTTTGCCGCATGGGCGCGGCTTCTGTGCGTGGTGATGCCCACGGCATAAAGCTAAGTGAAGACGGTCTCTTTACCTTAGTATCGCAGGAGGGGACTCCTAGCATGCGGCTTGGTGAGTTGGATAAAAAGGCTCTTATCGAATTTGACCAAGCGAATCTCCAGCAAAAACGCGGGATCTCATTTCTTAAGGATATGCGACCTCTTTGGCTCAATAAAGAGGGGGATAAACTCGTTACGTTGGTAAAGGGGAAGTCTGTCCGGCATTTAACCACAAGCCCTCAGTTTAAGCCTGAACTAAAGCTCGGCGAGGGGGAGCGGATTCTTTTACATCAAGATGGTATCGTGTTATCCGAGTTTAATACGGTTAAACAAAAGATTAAGCTGACTCATTTGTCCTTATTTCCTCTAAAGCGGGAAAAAGACTCGTTTGAGATAAGGCTTCCCCCCCCATACTCAGTGGCGACGGCGTCGCTCATGTTCGATCCACAAACAGGACTGATCTTGGTATTTGGGACGTCAGAGATGGCTCGTCGATCGTGGCAGGCACTATTGCTTTTTGATTTAAAAGGCACCTTACTCTCAGAGCTTCCCATACCAGAGGGGTATAGCCACGGCACCCCAGCCGTCTATAATGGCCGTGCGGTGATGATGCTCAAGAGCAATAGTTCACCTATTATTTCCAGTGCTTTAATTGCTGATTTGAAGACAAAAAAAACCAAGATTTTTAAACTGCAAGAGTAACATAAGTAAGAATTTCTCATTAAGGATGGCGTTATGAACAGGTCAAAATTTTTTCTTCCGGTGTTTTTGTTAGCTGCTAGCTACTATGGGTCGTCCATCCTTGCACAAGGCGGGGAGGAGGTGCAGCCGGTCGAAGGTGTATCCCCTGAAGAAGTATCAGAAATACCTGAAGAGGTCGCAACCCCTAGCAGTCTTGAAGCTCTAACCTCAGGACTTTCGGTGGCGGGAGCTCGGTCACGAATTGAGGGGTTATTTAGCCCTGAGGCCGTCTACGAGGACCCTTTTGGGCGGTATGAGGGGAGGGAGCAGATTGTTGAGCATTTTGAGAAGATGTTCGAGGGAATTGAGCAATTTGACTTAACAATTAAAGAAGAACTTGTGAGTGGTGAGGACGCAATCTCGATTTGGACCCTATCGCTCAAGCATAAGAGTCTTTCAGGGGATGGGCCTATCGAGCTCAATGGTGTGTCACATATTCGAACCGTTGCTGGCAAAGTTGTTAGCCAGGTAGATTATTATGATCGGGGTAAGATTTTAGAAAAACTACCCTATATTGGATTTATCGTTAGGTTTGGGACGTCGCGTATGGGTTTTTAGTGGCGTGGGCGCATAGCCCGCGCCATCGCACGGTCAGCCTCCGCTTTTTTAGTGCTATCACGCTTGTCGTGCAGTTTTTTACCCTTGGCTAAGCCGAGTTCAACTTTAATAAACTGGCCTTTAAAATAGATTTTAAGAGGAATGAGGGTGAAACCCTTTTCCTCAATCTTTTTAGTGAGTTTGTCGATTTCGCGGCCATGGAGCAGTAGCTTTCTTTGGCGCTGCTCTTCATGGTTCATGTAGCTACCATGGCTATACTTTGTTATATGTACTGCGTTGAGCATGGCTTCGCCATTCATGGTAATTTCAACCCACCCATCGGAAAGGTTGACCTTCCCCGCTCGAGCTGATTTAACCTCTGTGCCAGTTAAAGCAATGCCAGCTTCAATGGTGTCTTCAATCGAATACTCGTGAAATGCTTTACGATTTGTCGCAATAATTTTAATACTCATGGTCATATCCCAACGCTTTTTAACAAGACTCTTTTAACACATGTATCATCAATCGCCACCAGAACCTTCAGAAAATATCAGCCGCCGCCGTCTTGGTGGGCCCATTGGGGTTGATGATGTTGGAGCACGCCTTGATGGATACTTGGCGAAAAACTTTCCCTTTCTATCAAGATCCGGATGGCAGGCTCGAATTGAAAGGCATGAACTTCTTGTGAATGGCGAAGCCAAAAAAAGTTCAAGCAAGCTCAAACTAGGCGATGAGCTCACTTTATTCGCTCCCGACAGGCCTGAGCCGCCCGTCGATGACCGTGTTAGTTTAATCTGGGAGGGGGGGGGAGTTCTTGCTCTGTTTAAGCCGGGTAACCTTCCCATGCATGAAAATGGTCCCTACCGAAAAAACACCTTTACAGAGATCGTTTGGGAGCGTTTTGGCAGGGAGTGGGCAGCAGTGCACCGTCTAGATCGTGAAACAAGCGGAATTGTGTTATGTGCGGGGACGACCGCTTTAAGAAGTCGTTTGGCCATCGATTTTGCAAGTCGCAAGGTAACAAAGAATTATTTAGCGATCGTAAGGGGGGTTCCTACCGACTCATCGTGGCAATGCGATGGCCCAATCGGTGATCTGACAGATAGTCAGATTCGGATTAAAAAGTGGGTTGTCCCGGGTGGTTTGCCTTCACGCACAAATTTTGAGGTACTCGATTCCAAATCTGGCGGCTCTCTCCTCAGAGCGATTCCACTCACTGGACGCACCAACCAAATCAGAATTCATGCAGCATATAGTGGGCATGTGCTATATGGTGATAAGCTTTTTCATCCTGACGAATCAGTTTTTATTGAATACTTTGAGCAAGGCCAAACTGAGCGCGTCACCCAGGAAACCGGGTTTCCCCGCCTAGCACTTCATGCAGAAAAGCTCGCATTTACCCACCCTGTTACCAAGGCACAGATTGAGCTTAGTTCACCGCTGCCGCCAGACCTTGCTGATTTTTGGTTGGGTCTTAGCTAGTTGCCACTGCTCCCTCGTCTCGCTACAATACAGTAAAAGGCAATGAGGGGGATCTATGGGATCAGTGTCAGCGGGTGTTGGTCTGGCTTTTTTATTTGAAGCATCTGACAAATTAACCACGGAACTCTACCCTGAGCTAAAATTAGAAAAGTCTCCAGAAACCCCGCTCATTGGCAAAGGTGCAATTCTTGACTCCATCGGGTTAATTGACTTCTTAACGTTGGTTGAAGAAATAGTCCAAACGAAAACCGGTGTTTCTATCAGGATTTTAAGTGAGAAGGCAATGTCATACACTCAAAGCCCACTCAAAGATTTTAGCACCCTAGCTCGTTATGTCGAAACTCTCATCGCAGAGGGACCTGTATGACATTAAAAACCCTTATTACAGGTACCAGCCGCGGCATTGGGCGCTACCTTGCTGAGTATTATGTGAGCCTCGGTCACCAAGTGATTGGGGTTAGCAGGTCGCCCTCAGATCTTGTGCATGGAAATTATCAGCATATTACGGGCGATATTGCTGACGAAGCATTCGTGCAAGGAATTTTCTCTGAATTAAGTCGTGAGTGGGGTGGGCTAGACAATCTTATTAATAATGCTGGTATTGCATCCATGAATCTAGCATTACTCACCCCGCTCAAGACGGTTGAACAGATTTTTCGGACGAACGTTTTTGGCTCTTTTCTTTTTTGTCGGGAAGCAGCTCGCCTGATGAAGAAAAATAGATACGGTAGAATTGTCAATTTTTCAACGGTTGCTATAGCCTTAAAACTTGAAGGCGAGTCCGCTTACGCTGCATCGAAGGCGGCTGTTATTTCCTTGACCGATATTTTAGCAAGGGAATTTGCACCGTGGAATATTACGGTAAATTCGCTTGCACCAGCACCGACTGAGACAAACCTGATTCGCAATGTACCTAAAGATAAGATTAAAGAAATTATTGCCCACCAAGCAATTAAACGAATGGGTACCATGGAAGATATTGCAAACGTGGTGGATTTTTATCTTAGTAAAAAAAGTGATTTTATCACAGGTCAGCACCTTATTTTAGGGGGGCTTTCATGACACCTTCGCCAGTTAGGTTTCTACTCGATAGATTTCAAAGCTGGCAACATAAGCCCTCTATGATCGTTGAGGATAAAGTTTCCACCTTTGGAGAGCTTCTCACCTTATTTCATGCTGAGCGGCAAAGACTTCAAAATGAAGGAGTTCGTGCGGGTCATATTACAATCCTTATCGGAGATTACTCTCTTTCGACCGTTGCTCAATTTTTAGCTTTGATTGATCTAAATGCGATCGTAGCACCGTTAACCGCGGAGCCCCCTTCATCCCTTGTGACCCTGCTAGAAGCCCAGTTTTTAGTAGCTGGACCCACGGTTAGCACTCTTAATAAAGACGTTCCAGGTCACCCTCTATTTCATGAGCTACGATCTATCAACCACCCTGGGTTACTTGTATTAACCAGTGGGTCATCAGGAACACCGAAAGTGATCGTGCATGATGTCGAAAAGCTACTGACAAAATTTCATACGATAAAGCCAGCGCAGAGGTTGATTACATTTCTTTTGTTCGATCATATGGGTGGGATTAATACACTCCTGCACGGGCTTTCGTCTGGCTCGACCTCAATCTTTTTATCATCTCGCTTCCCTGATCATGTGGCATCGATGATAGAAAAGCACCGCGTAGAGGTGTTGCCGGCAACACCGTCATTTCTAAACCTTTTACTCGCCCATGGTTGTCATAAATCCTATAATTTATCTTCGCTTAAATTGATTACATACGGCACGGAGCCCATGCCTGAAACAACTCTCGAGCGTCTTAGATCCCTGCTTCCAGGCGTTAAGCTTCTGCAGACTTACGGCCTTTCTGAGCTCGGCGTGCTCAAAACGTCGTCAAAAAGCGATGATTCCCTCCTTCTAAAATTAACTGGCGATCACTTCTCCTATAGGGTTCGAGATGACATGCTTGAACTGAAATGCGAGTCGACGATGCTAGGATACTTAAATGCTCCTTCACCCCTAACCGAAGATGGCTGGTTTAAAACGGGGGATTATGTTGAGGTGCATGGTGACTATTTAAAAATTATCGGCAGAAAATCTGAAATGATAACCGTCGCTGGTGATAAATTCCATCCTCGAGAGGTGGAAGATGTGATTCAGCAGATGGATCATGTGGTCGATGTCCTTGTTACGGGGACAAATCACCCCTTACTAGGCCAGATTGTGGAAGTAGCAGTAGTACTTCAAAGTCATGAAACAATGGAAGAGTTTCGCACGAGGCTCCGTGCTCATTGCCTTAAATTTTTACCGCGTTCAAGAATGCCTCGAAACGTTATTATTGCAGACCGCAGCTTTATGTCTGACCGTATGAAAAAGGTGAGAGGCAGTCCCCGTGCAAGTTAAATTCACTAGACATGTTTCTCCATCAGAGCGGGGGTATCTAGCAATGTCCCTTGCTGGTGAGATGATGTTTATGCAGTTTATGGTGACAGGGCGGGGACAAATTTCAGTCACGCAATTAAAGAGAGCGATTCAGAAAGCTGAAGAATCGTCCCCAGGTGGCTCACTGGTCTATCATAAAAAACGCTGGGTCACGTCCGGTTTGGAGATTCCAGTTCGCGAGTTAAAAAAAAACATACTTCTCAATGATGAAGTTTTAAAACGAAAGTTTACCCCACTTTCAAAGCCAGGAACTGAGGTCTTTATCTATAACTCTATGGAGCGTACCCAGATATTATTTCGTATTTTTCACGGTACTATGGATGGGGCGGGGGCTGTTATTTGGCTTAAAAATGTTTATCTCGCATTAAAATCTGGTAAGCATCAACAAGCAAG
>JACCDO011284432.1_pt1 | contig 18944 bp, 25 predicted proteins | sample 7446101 | NCBI WGS metagenome assembly JACCDO01 (sample SAMN15323440, study PRJNA562643) | freshwater metagenome | isolation source: river surface water | place: USA:Blue River Watershed | collected 2017-08-16 | reverse complement strand
TTTGCATCTGCAAAAGTAGCACCGGTTCCTGTTTCATAATCTCCAGAGACGACAAGATCTCCTCCATCAGTCTTCAGTAGAATATAGACCACATCTCCATTCTTTCCATCTGGAAGGGTTGCAGTAGCAGCTCCAGTGGTAGTAATCACAAAGTTAGTGTACCTCAAGTCAAGAGAACCAAAGGTTGTTCCTGAAAGAATAGTAGTATCGTTTTTAGCAACACGAGTGGACTGGGACATGTTATAATATTCCATTCTAAAAAAAAATAAAAAAATTGTTAATTTAAAATACTTACACGAATTCATACCATTCATCTATTATTTCGTTCAGTTTTTGTTCTGCAAGAATTCCCTCGTATTCTTTGTTAATTTGTTTTCTTGCTTCTTCTTTTGTAGACTCTTTCATCAATAAGGAAAATTTATTCATAATTTCCTGATTATATAGCTCTTTTGTCTTCGGCATTTTTTCTGGTTCTTCTATATTCGAAGAAGAAATAATTCTGTTAACCACTCCTGTAGCACAGTATAGATCTCCTTCTTCATCTAAACAATCATCTAAATCTTTTAAATATTGGTCTCTTACAAGAGGTTTTGCCTGAGAATCTGTCCAAACATCTTTTACGACTTCCCATTCTCCTCTGTTCATTCTTGTAACAAAAGAATTTCTATCTCTTATTCTTTCGAGTATATCTCTGTGTTTATCGCTAAATTGCTCTAAAAAGAAATGGTCATTTACAATAGACTTTGGTATATTTTTATAAATATTTTGACAAGAATTTACTACAAGAGTGTCATGAACATTTTGAGCATCTTCATGAACAAGATACTGTCCAGGTATATGGATATCTCCTAATCTTCTTTCATTTCTAGGTGACTCATACCATCTTCTCATTTCATTATACCTTTCATTCGCTCCGTTGTAATAGTCTAAATCGCATTTTTCTATTTCCAAGTTACCCATAAGAAGTATCTTTTTCTTTTTTAGATATCTACAAGACACATGACTACGGTTATTAATAAGAAACAAGATAATAAAGATAAATAACATAATGTATACTATCATATATACTATTTAAAGTAAAAAAATATTAAAAAATACCAGATGGATCTCACAAGACTTAAATATATAAAGGAAAAGGGGAAACTTAGAATAAAGATAATTTCTTCAGGATATACTAATTGGTCATTATTGTTCATGTTGTTATTGCGCACAGAAAATATCAAAATGTCCAATGTGTAGACAACCTATAATAACAGTTGTTTTTAAGAAAGATTTACAGTAAAGTTCCGAATGTGTTTTCTACCTTTATATTCAAATAGAGCATATTGTCTTCTTTATCTTTATGTTGAGAGTATATTTCATGTATAGAAGTATTACCACAAAGCATAGTATTACTTTCTGTAAGACAGAAAATTGCTTCTGATGAATCTATCTTGATTTTATGTCTCACTATAAACTGTAAGTTACTTATATTTATATCACCTGAAACTAAAAACTTATAATATGATTTAGATGATTTTATCTTAGGGTCAACAAGAACTATGACAGGTATCTTGATTTTATGTTTCTGAAAAATTTTATCAGATTCTCGCTTTCTCTGTTCCAATGATTTTATTTTCTTATAAGAATTCATTTGTAATATAAGAAAATATTTTATTTATCTGTTATTTTTCAACACTATCATTGCAAACATTTATGCTTGCACCAGAGTCCACAAGAAATTGGACTACTTCGAGATGACCATTTTTTAAAGCCCATCACAGTGCTGGGTTATTGCGAGTATGTCTGCACTGGAATCCACAAGAAATTGGACTATTTCAAGAAGACCGTTAGCACCCTTTTCCACGAGAAATCGGACTACATCGAGGTGACCGTTTTTGGAAGCCAATCGTAGTGCCCATTCTTCATTTACATGTATGTTTGCACCCCTTTCCATGAGATATTTAACACATAATATATTTCATTTTTTATTTATCCGTTATTTCGATTGTTTTTTTACATCTTTCACAGTAAAAGTAAAGACGCATTCCTCCTTCTTCTCCAAAAAGATTAAGATATCCTATTTTTTCTTTAGCATACATGTCTTGAGCATAATGATGATTCAAAAATCCGACGTAATAATCAATGTCTGGTTCTGTATGTAAAACAAGAGAAGAGGGGAGTTCTATAATGTCTAAGTCTTCTTCAGATTCTTCTGATTCTTCTTCTGATTCTTCTTCTGATTCTTCTTCTGATTCTTCTTCTGATTCTTCTTCGATGTAATTAGGTTGAGCGATATTCTCATTATCTTGTAATACATCTGAACCAAGATAGAGCATTACATCTTTACAAGTATCACATTCTAAATAGAGCGTGTCTTTACACGTCGCACATCTCAATTCTTTATAACCATCACCGTTGATATTAAGACCTGATATCAAATAATAAGAACATCTATCACACTTCTTATCTGTAATTTTTATCTGTATATCAGAATCATGGAAGTCTTCAAAATCTATATATTCCTCTAGCTCTATAAGAGAGGATTTATCAAGTATGTTTTTTAGTTTTAACAAGTGATTATTCATTCTAAAACTAAAAAATATGTCTTTAACTTAATCTAAAAAGTCTACTTCTGAATTAGAAGTAGAATCATCTGTATCTACAAATTCACATGTAATTTCCTTTGGATGAAACTCGATTTTTGGATAAACCATTGCTTGGGTTGTCTTAAATGACAACCCAAATTTATCTTCTCTTACCCAGATACCTATACATTCTACAATAGATTCTATATAAGAATTCTTTTGAAGAGCAATCATCATATATCCTTCTCCTCCTTCTTTTTCAATATCAATTTTCTCATAACTTCCTTCTTCGTTTTTCTCAGAATTATAAAAAGAACATTTAATTTGCGTATCATTTTGTGTTATGATTTTACTTCTAAAGGTAGGATAATATCTTGTATCTTGTGGGTACTTTATACAAGAAAGATACATTCCTGTTACTTCTTCTTTTGATTTATCTTGAAAAATTTCTTTATGAGCTTTATCTATAATATATTCATCTAATTGTTGAAATTGCATAAGAAGTTCATCTTGATTTTCAAAGGAAGTATCTAGAATATACTGAGGTTTAGAAGAAATGGAATCCTTTTTAACACCGAAAGGCAATCTCATCTTTGGAAATCTAAGAATGAGAGGTTTTTTGTCATAATATACATACAAAAATGAATTTTTTGATTTATGCTTAGTCTTTGAAAAAAAGATCTTATCAAATTCTATATTTTTTAATTCACTACTCATATGAATATAGGAGTCTTTTTACCTTTAAATTAAATTTGACATCATACTTAACAATATAAATCGTTGTACATAAAGAGACTTTTCTTCTTCTGTAATAGAGAAGTCGTTTCTCTCTTCACACGAAATGAGAGCTTCTATGTCTTTTGTCAAATCTTGTATTTTTCTACTTATTTCTCTTATTTTAAAGATTTTGTATTGATTGTCAATATCAACAAAAGATTCAAGCATATTTTGATAAGTTTTTAACTTTGACACTAGTTCTTCTATAGGAGATTCTTTTTTGATAGGATTTCCCATAAAGTGAATATAATTTATTCTTTAACAAAAAGTTCTTCTAAACCAGAAGAATCTGACCCACAACCTGAACGTAAATTTTCTTCACAATCTGGAAAAGAATCCGTGTCTGATTCGGTGTCTGATTCTTCAAATTGAGATTCAGAATCAGACACTTCGTCCGTTTCTTCTTCTGTTTCTTCCTTAAACAAATACTCTAATAATTTTAAAGAAACTACTGCACAGATGCTTGTTATCAAACTTACTAAAATTTGTTGACTGGAATAAAATTCTAATTTATGTTCCAACTGAGAAAGTCTTTCTTTCAAAGAAAAGAGACTCATTATAATACTATCTATCTCACCTGTCATCTTTATATTTTTTTATGAAAATTATTTTTTAACTTCTCTTTTAAGAGAGGTATACTTCTTTCTTTCATTTTTGCTTCTATCATTAAATCTATACCGTCTGGTAATAGTTCTGGTAGATTATATACAATATTGCTATGTTTTCTTCTACTTGTAAGAGACTCTCCACAGTATTCTTCGCTTTCACTAAGATGAAATTTTGGTCTTATATTCCTTCTTCGCCATGTCATAAGTATATACTTCATAAGAAATTGAAGGTCTAATCTATTGTTTAGATTGAAATGATGATAATCTAAAACAAGAGGTACATTTAACTCGTGACACACTGGAAGTAAATCTTCTACTTTAAAACACATTTCGCAATTCTCCAATACTAACCTCATTTGTGATGAAACGGATAATCTGTAAAAATTTTTTTTAAATCTATCTAAAGCACCTCTTTGTTTACTTCCTCCATGTAATACTATAACACTATCCTGAGAACATTCCATCATGTCTAATATTTCTGCATGATGATCTATTTCACGTATGGAGTTTACAATGACATCTTCCTTTTGTGATGATAAAACACAAAACTGACCAGGATGAAATGTTAGACGGATACAATTTTTTTTAGCAAATAATCCTATAGATTTTAAACGTTCACTCCATTTTTTGATAGAGTAACCGTGCTCTACATGACTTGCGAAAGGAAACATTTGAGAAGACATCCTGAAGAGTTTTATATCATTATCTCGATTCCATTCTAAGATTTTCATAAGGTCTGTCATATTTAAATCGATTAATTCATCAATAATCTGTGGATTTTTGAGATACGTAGCAAGTCTACATGTTTTTGAAGAGAAAATACCTAGTTCCCTTAATTCTGTATTGATACATGCATATCCTAAATTTATATCCATTATTTATCTAAATAGTAAATATAAATTCATTTTTTTTAAGCAGAAGTTACTGCTGGAGTTTCCTTAATAAAATGCTTAGATAGGTACTTCTGAAGATTAAAGATTCCATATCCCTTGACGTCAGATCCCTTTTTCAAAGGATGAACTGGTGGTCCAAAAATACGAGTAAGTTTCTTATCTGGATTGAAGATAGCACGGTTCTTTTCATCTTTGAGATTATGTTCATTAGCATATTGACTAATACGAGATGTAACCTGTGGTCTTCTCATTTTAGTTCCTTGAGAAACTCCCAAGAAAAGTGCAAGTTCATCTGAAATAGCAACTGGAGCATTAAATCCATGCTCCGAAGACATATTTGAGTTCTTTCTTGACTTCTTTCGTTTGCTTGATTTAAGTTCTTTCTTAATAGAAGAACCCAATTTCTTAATAACAGTTTCAATAGTTCTGAAAGTCTTCAACTTTTCATTCAATTCTTTGATGGTGGTAGATACCATTTCTTTAAGGTCTTCAAGCTGCTTTTCCAAAGTCTCTGGTTCTTGCTCTTCCTGTTCTTCTGATTGCTCAACTGGAGGTTGAGGAGGAACTTGTTCTACCGTAACTGGAGATTCTTCTGGAATTTTCTTTTTGGATTCTTTTTGTTTAACTTTCTTCTTTTCCACTGGCGCAGTCATTGGTATAATAACATATAGAAATTTTTTTTTAAATTCTAACGCATTTTATTATCTAAATAAACACCTCTGAATTGTTCTCTAAATACAGAATCTTGTTTTTTCTTTCTTCTAATTCTTTTGATTTTTGACAAGAGTCTATACGTTTTGTAGTAAATACGTCACCTGTTATAGTATCTTTGGGAAGTGTAAAGTGACTTCTTTCCACATTTTCTGCTTCTTCTGGAGTAGAAATACGAGTACTGAGGAGTATTGAATTCACTCTTTTGTATCTCTGGGATAGATTTAATCCACTTAATTATAGACATTTTACATGTATGTCTATAATTTATTTTTCAAATTTTTACATAATCTCTAATAAACTGGTCTATATTGAGTCTTAAAAAAGGAATCTTGTTGTTTTCTTTCTAATGCTAATTTTTCAAATTGTTGTTTCATAGCGTCTTCTCTTCCATTGTTTTTTGTATCTTCTGTTTTTAAATTACCTGTTATAGTGTCTTGTGGTAATACGAATTGTGATTTCTCTACATTTTCTGATTCTGCTGGAGTAGATATACGAGGATTTACTTTCAAAGAACAGTACTGAGAAGTTCCATCGAAATTATCATTATCTGCAAAACCCATTGATGATGATTCTGGAGTAAATCCAGAAATATGAGGTATTTTATTTTGTCTTACACTTTGAGTTGGAACAGATGTATTTGCATTCTTTATTTTAGATTGAAGCCATTTAAATGCTTCTTTTCCTGTATATACTCTTTGATTAACTATAATAGCAGGTACTTCTCTTACATTATATTTAGAAACAAACGGATGTCTTGCACCATTGACCTTGTCTACAGAAACCATTTGAAAATATGATTCGTAGTGTATCTTTTTAACCAAATCCATAAACTTTGCTGAATACTTACAGTATTTACTGAAGAAGAGTAGATACATCTTTTATAATTAATCACTACTTAAAAAATTTTTTTTTAACGCATAGATTCCCTTTCTACTAGTTTGGTTAAACCTAAAAGTTCTTCATTTACCAACGACTTGTTTCCATATAAACCGAGATTTTTATAAAGAGGTTTCATTTCTCCTTCTTTTGCAGATATTCTTACACTGTATCCTCTTATATATGCAAAACAACAATAGTAAAAATCGCAGAAATTTTGAAGCATAAATTGAGCACTTTCCTTTGTGTGATAATCAAACTTTCTTGAAACTACAAATATGTGATAACCGTTAAGTGATTTGTGAATAAGGAAACAATAATCATCAAATTGATTGAAGTAATTCTTTATAAAATTATCTGTAAAGATATAACTATCTTTAGTATCTATGTCTATCATCAATAAATTTTTGAAGCATATATATTCAGTTTTTCTAAGAGTATCCTTAGAAATGTAATAATCTTCTGAATCTTTCAAAAGTATTTGAGGTCTAATCACTCTATTAGTTAATTGTTTTTCTAGTAGAACAACACTATCAGGTGTATGTTCCGTAAGGGGTATGTGATTTTTGATATCTGAATGAGATAAATTCAGAAAACTTTTATAAAACCCCATCTTAATGGAAGATTATATTTCTACTAAACAAAAAGATTTTTTATCTTCTATTATTCCCAACACAGAAACATTTGTTAATAAATTTGTATACTGGCCTTTAAATGATATAAAATACCTCAAAAAGAAAGATTTCAACCATATAATGGAATATCTCGGTGAACTTGGTTGTTATATTCCTAAATCTATTAACACAGATAACTACATCTATGAAACGATAAAAGAGTATAATGGTCTCTCTTTAATTAATCAAAAAAATATCTTTCAAAACACTTCAATGAAAGTTATAAAACTGGAGAAAATACTCATATTAGATTGGGATACTTTTAATTTAAACGAGATAATAACCCTTTTAAAATCTTTCGGAAATTTTAACTTTAGAATTTACAAGACTACTAGAGGATATCACGCTTATTGTACGAACATGGCTTTTAACCATAATGACTATAAAACTCTTCAATTGATGAAGGATTTAAAATGCGATGACCTTTACATTCATTTTACTAAACACTTTGGTTTTATCACAAGAGCTCAGAAGAAATACGAAATGGAACCATATATAGAAAAATTCCAAATGAACATTTTGAACGATAACATAGATATTGACAAGAGCATAATAAGTATTCTTAAATTAAAAGACACCTTGTTGTCAATTGAAACATTAAAATATATTTAATTTTTTTTCTATTTTATTATTATAATGTATCTTTATAACTTTACTAAAAACAATCTTCTGTTTCTTTCAGATAAAGATATACCTACAAAAGAAGCAATAGGAAGCTACTTTCACTACGTTGTAACAAGACTTGAAAATAAACCATATCACCAAGTTTATATTAGATTTGATGGAAATATGACAATTGAGGGATCTGATTCTTATCCTCAAAAAGATTCCATAAATATAAGGTATGATTTAAAAGTGACACCTTACAAAAATATTACAGAATATTACGAGTATACCGACAAGTTTATACTAACATACAGAAAATACATCTTCTTTAAAGAAGATGTAAATAAATACAACGATCTACTATCATTTCATATTCTATATAGTATGACTTATCATGCCAATAATGTATATATACTACCTACGATTTCTTCTATATTAAACCATCATCCTAGTGAATTTTCGACGAACATACATCCTTATACATTTAATAAAAATAAGAGTATTATACGATCTTTTGGAAAAGATGAAGCATTAAAAACATGTAAATTAATAACAAAACACATCGGACTACAAATTATTTTAAAAAGAAGATATAATCTAATTTTTCAAGATAAAGAACCAATAGATGAGTCGTCGGAACCCCAGATGTATCATCAAGATTATAAAATTTCACAGTATCTAGAACATTTCTTTGAAATATATGATAATAACATGAAAGACGCAAGAAGATATTTTATACTAATGTTTGCAGAAGATTTAAAAAATAACCCACAAGTTATAGCTTCCTCATATTTTGTAAAGAATGACAATCTTGATAGTTTGATATGCAAATACAATAAAAAAGATCCTACTAGATGTGATATTCCTCAACATGTAAAAGACTATATAGGAAATAAACATCTATATTCACTAGAAAGAGAAACAATTATAAGGCTAGATAAACAAGGGTTACTTGATGACTTTATAAAAGATATAAGACAATCTTCTATTAGTATTGTAAATAATTACAATCCACAAGTTATAGAAACTCTTTATAATATATTTAGCATACAAAAACTAAATCTAAAAAATAAACTAAAAAGTTATATGAGCAAGAGATGGAATTACGAAATACTTTGTGACGTATTTGAAGGATTAGATATGAGAAGTATAAAGGAGCTGGCTTCTCTATACAACATCGATGCTAATCTAACAAGAATACAAATCTGTACAGAATTGAGTAAAATTCTAGACAGAAAAAAAGAAGAATACAAACGAGCTGTATCAAATTGTACTAATAGTAACGACCCTATATCAGGAAATGACGTAGAAAATATAGATCCAAGAGAATCAATAACCCTAGAACAAGACGGAAAACAATTTTGTTTTGAAATAGAGGGTCTTCACGAATACATCATAAAAGACAAATCTAATCCTTACACACGACAACCTTTTAGTGATGAACAAATAGAAACCATCCAAAAGGAATATTCAAAATTCAGAAAACTCAAAGGTTCAAAATTTGACGCAGATACTTATAAATACGAAACAAGTCTTCATGCTCTAACTGTAAAACTTGTCAATTTCTTACCTTACACGAGTGGTGTTGAAAAATTTACAAAGGCAAATCTTGAAAAAATAATAAATTTTGTAGACATTCTTAATTATATAGGAGTAGATATAAAGGTAGATCTATACAATCCTCAAACTTCACTTGAGACAAAAAAAAGAACTATATTAGAACAATTAATAAAATATATAGTCAAAAAGAGTTATTGGTCTGTTAAAATAGCATGGAATAAAGTGTTTATGAATAATAGAGAAGTTTTTTCTCCAGTTGATGATAACAAACTAATTAAAGCCATTACGACTGAAAACTTTGAAAATCTAAGTAAATATATCCGAGAAGGTGTAGATGTAAACGAGGTTCACCCTATACTAGGTGAACCTCTATATCTGGCTATAAAAGGAGGATCTTTATCTGTCATCAAACATCTTATTGATGCAGGGGCTATTATTAAATATAACTATCCCGAAAAGGTTTATGTAAATACAGATATAAAAGATTACTTAATTCATAAAGATATTTTATCTGAGTCTGATTTTATAGAAACCAATAGAGGGTATTTCTTTTAAGCTAATGAAGAGTATAGTTTCTTTAAATCTAACTTCCAGAGGTGTTTAGCGTCGGTTGTTTGATAGAATTCTAGTTCCTGTTTCGCTTTTTTACAAAGAAGGTCCAACGCTTCTATTTTTTCTTTTGATAGAGAAGACAAAGGCATGGAAATTATGTAATCATATGAATCTGATTGTTTCATGAAATTATTTGTTTGGAGAATTGTTGTTATTTGTTCTTTTGTTTTTCTGTTTATATCGAGCTTACCTTCAGTGTACATTTCTATAAACCTCATTTTATTTAGATGGATGTCTAATTCTTTTTGTGTTTTATCCAAGATGTATTCTCTTCTTTTTTGATAAAATTCCAATCTTATGGGAAAGTATTCTCGAAGTATCTCACATGAATCCGTGTACTTTGTAAGAATTCTGTTCCTATTGAAAAGATACATATTGTTTGTATTTATTTTTTTAATAAGCTTAAGATGCTTCATAATTGATTCATGTTCTTCCTGTTTAACAAGACTTATATTAAAGTTTATATTTGAATTTTCATCTTTTGATAAATTTTTTACGTCACAGAGTTTGAGTGGTTTCTTAGAGTCTGTAGAAGCGAGTGATTCTAAAAATTCTTTATAAGGAGTTACCCACATTCCAGCTGGTATTTCCTTTATTTCTAAAGTCGTATTATTGACTTTGGAGTACATACCTCTTAATTCGTATTCTCCATTTCCAAGAGATAATACTTCTCCCTTAAAATCTTTGAAATAAGGAAACATCACTTGAGGTTCTTCTTTATCAAGCATTAAAAGAAGATTTTTTATAATATCAAGAGGATTGTGAGAAGGAATATAAGTACTATATCCTGTCCCTATACCTGAACATCCATTCACAAGTATCATTGGAATGATAGGAATAAACCATTCAGGTTCTACTTGCATACCATCATCTTCAAGATATTCCAGTAGATTTAAGTCTTGTTTATCAAAAATATCAAATGCTACACTTGTAAGATGGGTAAATATATACCTAGGACTTGCAGCGTCAGCAATACCTGCTAAACGACTACCAAAATTACCATCAGGAAACAGAAGATTTATATTATTTGTTCCTATAAAATCTTGAGCCATAGAAACAATAGCCTGTTGAAGAGAAACTTCTCCATGATGGTATCCCGTCTCCGCACTTACATAACCTGATAATTGAGCTACTTTTATGCTTTTTGTTATGTTTTTCTTTAACATATAGTAAAGAATCTTTCTTTGCGAAGGTTTTAATCCATCGCATATGGAAGGGATTGACCTCAGATTATCATATACAGAAAAATGAATAAGTTCTTTATTAATAAACTCTTCATAAGATATTCTATTTTGTTTCAAATCTATAGAAGAATTCTTGTCATAATGAGACAACCATTCTTTACGAAGGTCACTGCATTTTACAGCTAACTTGGAATTTTTATCTTTATCAAAGGCAAGAAGAATATCCTTTTCGCATTTATCTGAATGGAGGTAGTAGTCAACCCGTAGGTCTGAAATTCTCTTGAAAATTTCTTTTGCATCTTCTTTTGTAGAAGTACCTAGACCCTTGAAGTATCTAATTTGATAACCAGTTCTCGTCTCAGACTCCATCCAATCTCTAAAATCCTTTTCTGTAAAGAACTCCATTACCTTCTTATTTTTGATAGCTTTTACTATAGGAGTTTTAATAGTCTGAATAAAAGAAGGATTAATTCTTATAAGAGAAGGCCAGAAATGATGTAAGAAATTTATTAATAAACCACATATATGTTTTCCATCTACATCTGCATCTGTAAGAACTATAACCTTTCCATAACGGAGTGTTTTTGTATCTTTGTAGACTTCGTTATGTTTTAAGCCTAGTATCTTTTTTATATTATTTATTTCTTCATTATTTGTCAATTGATCAACGGAAGCATCACGAACATTCAGAACTTTTCCCTTAAGTGGAAATATTCCATATTTTTCATTTCCTACAACGCTTCTTCCCCATACAGCAAATGTCATTGCAGACAATCCTTCTGTAAGAATAAGAGAACATTCATCAGACTTTGCTGTTCCTGCCCAGAGAGCATCTTCAAGTTTTGGAACATAAATTTTACTCAATTTCTTTCCATCTGTTTGTTTTGCAAGTTGTGTTGTTTGTTTTGACTTGTAAACAGTAATAGCATCTTCTACAATAGAAGTTTTATACAATTTTTCGATAAATTTGTCAGATACTTCTACTTTTACACCGAAGTCTTTTGAATTTGTAGTAAGAGTTTCTTTTGTTTGAGAGTTAAACTGAGGATTCTTAACAGTTGCTCTTAAAAATAGAAACATATTATCTTTTAGAAGATGAGCTTTGATGTCTTTTATTTTTTTCTTTTGTTCTATCATTGTCTTCAGCTTAGAGATTACTTGATTAAGAATGTAATCTACATGTTTTCCTCCTACAAGAGTACCATTACCATTTACAAAACTTATTTGTTCAAATGAATCATGAGGAATAATAGCATATTCCCATACAAAATCTCCTTCCTGAAAGGATTCTACGATTGGTTTTTCCGGAGTAAAAAACTTAATGTAATCAGTTATTCCTTTACCTTTTATTTCCTTTTCATCTAAAAATACCTTTACTTTTGTGGGAGAACACATCACACAGTCGTATACTCTTTTATGTAATACTTTAACGGTATCCTTTTCAAGACCACTCATAGAAAAAAGAGGATAATCAGGAAGAAATGATATTTTTGTGTAACCTTTCACCTTTGTTTTTGTAATTTTTGGAGGATTGATTTTTGTCATATTGTCTTCATATACTTGTTCAAATTTTAATCCTCTAGAAGAATCTACAGTTTCTACTTTGAATTTCTTTGAAAAAATGTTAGTACAGTTACTTCCTAATCCATTTGTTCCTGCCCCTGTACGGGTTACAGTGTCATCATAATTACTACCAGAAAGAAGATGTCCGAATATCAATTCTGGGACATATATCTTGTGTTTTTCATGAATAACAACAGGAATTCCTTCTCCATTATTGAAAACTTCTATGATTCCAGTTTCTTCCTGAAAAGAAACCTTTATCTGAGTAAGGGTCTGGTCTCTCATGGAATGATCTAAAGCATTGGTAAGAATTTCGTCAAAAATCTTTACAAAACCATCAGAATATTCTACTATATCTTTCTTCATTTCTTCTTCAAAGAACCATGTATGATGAGGTTGTTTCTTAACGTCTCCTATATACATACCGGGTCGTTTAAGAATGTGTTCTTTTTGAGAAAGTTTTTGATAGGTTTCTTCAATTGTTTTTTTCTTTTTACTATTGGTTGTTGACATTACACTCAATAATAAGTTCCTTTTTAAATTCATTTTTTAATTTAAAAAACTAATATGTCATCTTCATCGTTACCAGTCCCTGCTGCTAAATAGACGTAATTCTATAAATTACTCTTTCTTCATCTGCGTAATACTCAATACCATCATCATAAAGAGGGTAAAGTTCCTGATTTAGATTACATCGATTTTTTTTCAGAGATAAACCGAGGTAAAAGAGGATTGTCGTAGTCCATATATTATATTATGTATTTTCCAAGAGTAACTTAAATGTCTTAAAACTACAAACTGCTCCAAATACCTCTCTTTGATGTATATCTACACCTCTTTCTATCAATCGCTTAACCATGTTGTGATTATCTTTTTGTATAAAATAAATCAAGTATCCATTTACATCTTCATCAAGTTCTATTAAAAAATTTACAAAATCTATTGTTTCTTGTTCTGTATGAATCCAATAACTAAACGATTGTCGGATACTCTGTATATTTACTCCTTTTTCATATAATTTTTTAATGAATCCAATACTAGTATTATTTACAGAGAATTTCTGTAACTCATATGGAGCAAAATCCACTTTATCTAACAGATTACATACTATATCGAATTCCTTTTTATATATTAAAGAATTGACTATGTCAAAATCTACCTTCAGTAAATCGTTATCTAACAAGTACTTAACTAAATCTACCTTCAGTAAATCTTTATAGTACTTTAAAGAAATATCACCATGTATGTCTCTATATGAATACTTCTTTGTTATACCCCAATATTTATGTAAAAAACTAACAACATTGAGAGAATTACATTTCAGAGCCTTTTTGAAATAAACTTCTTTATCAAACGACTTCTTTTCTATCAAATGTTGAAGTATATTTAACTTATTCTTAACTATAGAAGATTCAAAACATCTATCTACTAAATCTGGTTTTTTGGATAGAAGAAAGTCTAATATTGACTTTCTTTCGTGTGAAATGGCGTTATCCATGCTATAACCTATATCCCAGTTATCTACATATAACTCCTTTAAAATTTCAAGTCTATCATAGTCTATGCAAAATGTAGTTACAAAGCTCGGACATTTGTAATCAGGTTTCTTTCGTTTCACATACTGAATTACCTCTAAGAGATTTTTCTGAATACATTTAAGAAATAGATCTTCTAATCTTTGTTGAGGAATATCTACATCATTTTTTAATAAAAACCTGATAGTATCTATTCTTCCTTTTTTTACTGCTTTTGTTAAGGTATCCGGATGCCATGGAACTCCTCGCTTTCTCAACCAAGAGATATTTCGAAGTTTTCCATGCTTTGCAGCTGTGGAAGTAAATTCATACTTTGTACAAGATTTCACGTAATTAGATTGTAGATTTCTCGTTTTTCTTAATTGGGATATGTCTAAATTTAAAAAGACGCTGTCTATAATCTCTTGAGGTAACATATAGTATATTCTGTACTTTTTTCTTTAATTTCCTTTTTTATCTAAATATGCTTGTATGTGATCATGTATTCTTATTAACTCTTGAGGAAGTCTCATCAAGAATTAAAATTTTCTTTTACACGTGGGGCATGTACTACCATGTGTAAACCAATTATCTATACATTTCACGTGATAAGTGTGTTTACATGACAACTTTCTTACTATATCCAGAAAGATGTCATCTTGACATATAACACAAAAATCCACTCCTTCACTATGAGTCACCTCACTGTTCAAATTCAATCCTTCTTTTATCAAACCCTTTGACTCTTCAAGGAAGTCAAATGAGATAGCATTTCTTCTTTGAGGACTTCTTGTTCTTCTTCTTTCTATACTATATGGAGCTTCGCTTAATCTTCTATCAAGTCTTCTTCTATGAAGACTTCTATTTGGAACTTCTTCATTCATTAAACAAATGATTGTCTACTAACCATTTAATGCTTTTTTTTTTTAAATACTTTAAAGCCTTATCTGTAATGGAAGAATCATAAGGACAATTTAAAGCTTTGAGTAAATCTAACACCTGTAAATTCTCAGCTAAAATAGCTATTTCATAATTTATAGAACTCAGCTCTACTCTATATGTCTCGAGAAACCATTTAATATAAGAAACATCTCCCATTCTTATACAAGAATTTACTACATTACAATCAATAACCACCCCGTTATCAACAAACCATTGAATTATATCCTGTGATTGTGTCATTTCTATTACTAGATGCATTGAATCTTTATCTAAAGGTATATTTTTTGTATGCAACCACCAAAGAGTATCTAACTCTAAATTTTGAAGATATACCGAAGACTTTACAGAGCAATTTTGCTCTAACAACCATTCTGCTAATTCAAATTTCTTTTCTTTTATAGCCTTATTAAAGACAATTTCATCAATATTTACTTTCATATCTAAAGTAAGTAAAAAAAATTTTTTATTTTTTTTTATAATCTTCTAAATATAACAATGGACCTCTCTTCTTTACAAAAAAATTATGCTCTTGTACCTCTGGTAATGGTAATCTACTACATCACTATCTACATTTTCGATAATGTAACAAAACAAAAAGAAGATTCAAAAATGTACGTCAAAACTTCTTTGATAGTAGGTGTATTGACCCTATTTATAGTATACATACATAAACTAATACCTCCTATAGAAGAAGTGATTACTTCTCCTCCGCCATTTTAAAGAGATGGTTTGTATATAATAATCCATATCATCAAAACTATTAATATCATATTTAAGATGTCGTTAAAAGCAATATCAAGAGAATTCATGGAAGAACTATTACATGAACAATTCTTACATATTTTTAAATGATTTTGAATATGTTGACAATCTTCATGGAAATTTTCTTTAATTGTTGGTTCGACTTCTGGATTAGCTTCGCCTATATTATAATTAATGTTGTGTACTTCTTTGTTCTGCAAGATTATTTCTTCATCTTGTTTTGAAAAATCAGGGGCTCTAAAAGCGTCTTTTAAAGAACAATAAGATGTTTTCATAATAATTTTATACATAGAAAATTAATTTAAAAAAAACTTAATGAAATTCAGTATGGAAGACAACAACGTTTATGTTACATTTGATATACGTAACTTTCCCTCTGAATTGGTATCAGTTTTTATAATATTCTTAATAATTTATATGGTGATACTCTCTGTAGAAAAAGTATTCTCTATAGTAGAAAAATCAAGAAAAATTTACTACTACGAATTATAACTGACATTAATTATATTCATACTAATTGATATCAATTACTCAAAACGAGCTCTCTTTGCTGGTTGCGTGTCATACGTCACTCCAAAAAAGTCAGATTGACTTTTAACCTGTCGCATAGAAGTCTGAGGCCGAGGTGGAGGAGGAGTAAGTGGTACAGGAACAGAAGAAGGTTCTTGTTTCTTAGATGGCCAAATAAAACTCTTCAGATACTTAAACATGTTATACATCTATTTAACTTTTTATTTTTAAATTGCTTCTTTATTTGGAGGACACACTATACTTGATTGAACAATGTCATCTGGTATTTCAAATATTTTACATATTCGTCGGTAATAAAGAATTTTATTATAAGCCCATGACGTGGTACATCCAGATTGATTGTTTATTATCATATTACATGAAGTAATTCCATGTGTTTTCCAATTTACCATGGAATAATGACAAGATATCTTTCTACCACTGCGAGGTACCATCCAAAACCACAGACATGTTATAAAAGCTAATCTTCTTGCAGGAGGAGTAGAATTTGCTATTTCCTCGGGTAATCGATTTGCTCCATTAAGATTCGGTCCTGGGAATCCAAAATAGAACGAAAGACCATTGAACTTTTCTCTATCTGTTGTAATTATGAGATTTGGATATTGAACGAGTCTAAGGTCGTTAAAAAGAGCAAGAGAACAATCAGTGTAATTGTAATTATAACTTAGTTGTATAGCACCTCTACCTCCATATTGACAATATGGTCCAGAACAAGTATAATTTCTTGAATTTCCTTCTTGGGAAGACCCTTCTTTGACAAGGGTCCCATTGTCAGAAACTGCCTGATAATGTTCCTTTAGTATAACACCAGAACCAGTTCCCATTCCTAAACCAAAATTCGGTTGATTAATTGATTTCAAAGAAGGAACTATACTTTTTATTAGATTTTTGTCTGTTCCTATTATATCCTTTTCAAGATTTGAAAGTGAAATTGTCTTTTTCATATCAGAAGAGGGAACTGGATCATCTAACACAACTTGAGCAGAAGAACCTTCCATTATGGCCAGTCCTCCTCCTGCATGTCCTTCATAAGGATAACCTTTTTTCTCCTTTTTAGGATAAGACCAAGGATAGGGAACTTCTAAAGAAGGGTCTCCTGTTTCTTGATGAAAATTTGCTAAAAAAGAAGCTAATTCCAATTTATCAGTGAGCAAATCTCCGGAATTGCCAAACCCATGGAAATCTCGGTTAGAATGACTTTCCATGTATTTTATGCTCTCTAAGAAATCAGAGTATCTCCAAAAAGGTTCAGTATCATGAGTCCACACCGCTGAACACTTTATATACGGGAAAATTTTTGACCATAACTCTTCAGTAAACCACTCTTTTTCTTGAGATTTTTTCCTTTGGATATTTAAATTTAATTGAATCTTCATTATAATATTGGTAGAAAAAAAAAATGGTTTAAACTACCCCGAAAATCATCTTATTAAACGAAGTATTTACACAGAATATTCTATGAACTACTATAGCTACTAAAAACAACGATATGTTTGTTTTTATGAAAGAAATTTTGTAATATCTACTGATAAGATATGCTGCTAAATAAGTCATGAGATAGTCTACAATAGCTATATCAAAAAGTCTGATAGAATGTACTCCTTCTCCTTCCTTTCCAAAAATGTGTTTGTATTGACATAAAGACATGTTATTTATATCAATAGATAATATTAAAAATTTAATTATTTACTTTCGTGATTTGGACTTAGACTTTGATTTCGATTTCGACTTTGAAGCCTTCTTTTTATAGACGCAACGACCAGTTCGTGACCTTTTCGTAACTCTACCCTTGCAAGGCTTAGGCTTGTCGTTAGAAACAATAACTGAAGCCTTTCCGCATTTCTTTGTATTTCCAATCACAAATGTGACAATATTTCCATTAGGAAGCAAACGCCTCACTGTTTTAATTCCTGAGACAATAGATCTCTTTGCTTTGCATCCAACTGCATACGCTCGAACTGGCATTTTTTTTATAATATTAATAAAGAAAAAAAAATAAAATAAAATATATCTGTATAATAAAAGAATGTCTCTTACACTCAGACAAAAAACAGATCTTTTTCATATTTTATTCATTTTTCCTCTGATTTATGTCAATCTTTACCCTGAAACTCTAGAAACTATGGACCCTGTTTATCTACATCATTTACTTCTCATGATAATTATCATTGGTAGTTTTTATCACGTATATCTTTTTATGTACGTCAATAACAAACAAGTAAGGTTCGATATTTAATCTAATTTAAAAAATGATTTTTTATATATGATTGTAAAAAAATCATGGATGATTTAAGCCGAGAATTTGAAAATACAAGTATCCGTAAAGAAGAATATATATGTTGTCCTTCTAAATACATGTCAGAAGTTGAAGGATTTTTTGTTTGTATCAACTGTGGTGTTACAGAAAGATTTACTCAAATATACGATGAAGACATATACGGATTTGGAAAAGAAGGTAATATACAACACAGTTCCATATCTGAAATGTATCCTCAGAGTAGTATGGGGACTTCTATAGTAGGTAACAGTAGATTAGCCAAAATTCAACAATGGAACAAAAT
>JACCDO010590583.1_pt1 | contig 18947 bp, 9 predicted proteins | sample 7446101 | NCBI WGS metagenome assembly JACCDO01 (sample SAMN15323440, study PRJNA562643) | freshwater metagenome | isolation source: river surface water | place: USA:Blue River Watershed | collected 2017-08-16 | reverse complement strand
GTGGTAGTGGGGGCCAGATGATGCTTACGGCGGCACATTCTCCTTCTCTACCGTCGTCGGCAGGAACCCACTCGGTCCTTCATTCAACGCCGTCGACAGTCGCTCATCCAACACTCGTACCTCGACCCGTTAGAGAAGACCCAAACTTCAAACAAATTCCTTTGTGGATGATCGGAGAAATGTCTCGTAGTTTCAAAGACTCCTACAGAATCATTGACGAATACGTGGTTCACCATCCCGATATGAAAGGCCATGATGAAAGTCCCGGAAGTGAAATCGTGGTTCGATTGCGGAACGAATGGATGCTAAAAAACAGCCACGCTCTTGTGCGTCGCCACCCGGTTCGTGCGGAAATCATAAATCAATACACGATTTCGTTTGAAACACCTCTTGACGCGACCTTAACAGATCCATTACTGAATTACCTTCGTACATTTTTGCTTGTTTCGTTGTTTTTAAATCCTCCGTGGGACGGAGTCAGTAAGCTGGTGTTAGCAGATATGCGGACTCCTCGGGATAATGTGTATAAGTACATGGACCTTCTGGATCCTCAAAAAGTTCTAGATCCCCAAGTACAGAACGACGGCCTCCTCAGAAATCTAGATTCTTTCGATGTTTTTAACGGTTTTAGCCTACGAAATGAGCGTGACGCTCTTGTAACAGTTGAATTTAAGCATAAGCCCAGTAGTACACAATATGTTCATCCCCACCATGAAACACTTGTGCATGTGCTTAAAAATCTCCAGGGTTTAGGCGTAGATTTGAGTCCGACATTGACCAGTTTAGATACAGGTGTTGTGACTGCAAAGCTCAAAAAATCAGCAGATGTCGATGACTTAGAATCAATTCATAATAACTTAACAGAAACGTTTGAAGAACCAATGTCTGCATGCTTTAAACTGCATACCGTAAATCGGGATAATTATGACATTGGCACTATATTCCAAAGCGTACTTCGTAGTACTTTTGGTTACACGGTCGACGGGGTTCATCGTTGGGACCTTGCACTGCTTCCTCCTGAAACCCCCATGCCGTTGTATGTAAACATACTTGTAGATTCACAATTTTATCCAGATGGAAATTCGATTAAATTTGCAGTACACCACCCGTGGTATAATGATGATGATTCTCAAAAAGTGTTGTTTGGACGATACACATACACGTACGAAATATGCGAAATTCTTTGCAAAAGTAATAATAGGGGCGCCGTCGTCGCATACGGGCTTCGTGTTAATACAGAAAACAAAAAAGGATGGTACTTATTTGATGGTTCTAAATCTGGATCTTTTGTGACCAACACCAACATATTTAATGAGCTTCGCAAGAATAAACATGTGCCCTACGCGTTTCTTTTGCGTCTGCGCGAAGCGAAAGAAAGACCAAATACTCCTCCTCCTTCGTTTGAAGAAGTGCACGAAGAATATATTAGTTTTGAAGAACCACCAGCAGAAGGTTACGAAACTGTCGAAAACGAATATGGTCGTTATCGGAAACCAAAGTGGTCTCCAGAACAACTGAAAAAGGTGAACAAGATAGATATCGAGAATGGAAAGATTAGATCAATCCGTGACTACCACGAGAGGCTCAAACATATACAGGAACAACAAAAAATAGAAGTAAAACCATTAGAAAGATTTGGTATGCTTAATTTCCGTCCTGAAAGAGAAGAATTACATGCAACAGCAGCAGCGGCAGCAGCACTTCCTTTCAGATTTGGCCAGAAACGCATAAAAATCGAAGCTTATTGGTTTGGCCCCGTACAGACTCCACGGTACCCATTCGGTAAATTTATATCTAAGAATGGTGACGAATACGATTACACACTACCGCATAGGACAATCGACAAAGATACTACAACACGGTTGTTTATGAGTCAAGTAAAAGGATCATCCGAGTACCCAGATTTTGGCCAAAAAACAAATATTAAGGACAGAGACAGGATTTATTTAGAGCAAAATTATGACCCTGATGGAATGATGATGCGGCAAAGACGGGAATTGGGTTTACATTTGTTGTTTCAAGAACCTCCTGAAGATACAATAACGAGTTATGGAAGACAACTACCTCCTCCCCCTTTGATTGTGTCTGTGTTCCGTTGGAGAGAAGACAGTGCTGATTGTGTCGTTATGGGTACAAATGAAGTAAAGACGATCACAAAAGAAGAACTCGACAGCTTGTTTAAAATCAGCACGACCAGATTTATAAAAGTGACGGGACAAAAGCATTCTGATATACTTGATGAACCTACGTCAACCGGCAACAAAAAGTCTCTTAAGAATGCTTTCCTGAAGTTAAATGCTGGTCAAGAGTATGAAATTGAAGTAATTGTCAAACGCGACAAAAAATACGGTCAGAATCTTTATAGTGATTTTTGGCATAACGTTACAGACAGCGATTTTGACGGTGTTCGAGTCTTAATAGGAACAAATGTAAATCCCGGTCACGGCGCAAGCATCGGTTATATCTTAATTGGTAAAACGAGAGACGAGAAATACGTTGGAAACGCAGAAACATTTCAATTTTCTGCAACCCATGGATGGCCAACTTCATCGTTTGGACAATCACGACGACGTCGACAAAAGAAAAGTATGGACGAGTTCGTGAGGGAGTACTGTCGACGAAAGAACTGTTCGGAAGCGTATGCCTTAAAAAAATACCATAAGGCACTTTCGTTGTTCGTTTGAAAACTTTCGGGCCCGTACAATAAAATAAAGAAAGAATGCTGAAACAGTCGTCACGCAGAAGAAGGAGACTTAGGCGTGTTAAGAGAAGGAGAAGCGTTCGCAGTCTAAGGCGAATGTTTCGTCGGCGTTCGTCGAAAGGAAAGAATCGTTCTGCTTCTTCAAGTGGCGTAACAACACTTGTAGTACCAAGACCGCCTGCAGCGCCCCAACAACCAGCCGTCGACAGGCGCGTGTTTGCAACGGTTCCACAAGAGATCATCAACGAACAGATGATCATTCACTACGGACCGAAGTATTCAGATCTGTTTATACTGGAATTTATGAAGGAAAACCGTATAGAACTGGACGAAAACGGAATTCCTGACCAAGTAGGGCAACGAAGATTACGCGAATACTTCAACGGGGAAATGAAGCTTTTGCGCAATCTAGATGTACAAAATCGCAAGGAACCAAGCGACCCATTTTTTAGTATGAACAGCGAAGATGCAAAAACATGGCCTCAAACGGTTCCATATATGGTACCACTCGAACCAGGTATTCCGAACGCCGTACCGGATGGCAATCAGTGTGCCAATTTGTGTTTTATGAACGCCCTGTTGCACTACATGTATCCGCTTGTGCTTATGTCTGAGTACTGCACGTTGAATCCACGTATCCGAAACGTCATGTTCGTTGACGAGCGGACACGTTTATCGAAAACGCCCTTACATATATTTTTTCAATGGTCACAGTTCGGAGAAGGTGTGTCGTCGTTTTTTCGAGAACTTTTTGATAACTCGACATCGATCGAACGTAAAAAGGAAATGCAACAAAACTTGGCCGACATTGCGAGCGCTCGTGTGGTCATGTCTGTCGCTGACACGAAAGATGGATATTTAGATGCTGTCGTGCAAGTTGGCGATAGAGGAATAGGCCAAGGCGGAGAAGATGTGATCCGAGTGGGTGACCAGGAAGAATTCGATGCTCTTTTTATCAAGCTCGTTGAAAACTTTAAAGGCCTCGGACTTCGTTTTGATCGAACGATTGAAGGCATCCAACAAGGGACCGTGTCGCTCATGATTGAAAAGAAAGACGTCCAAAATCCTTTGAATGTGACAAGAGATGAAGTGAATAAATTTATGAAGGTGAGCGTGGGCAACTTGACCAAAGAAGTCGACAAGTTTGTTGCAAACAGTGACAATTACGATCTGCCACGGATGTTGACACAAAGGATGGTTTACAAATCACATGTGGCAGAAGATGAAGTCAGAAATGTCCAACAAATCACGATCGTTAATGTGAATGACGGTATGCCTATGTATGTGCACATGCTTGTGGAGCCGAAAACTGAGTATGTTGTAAATAAGACCACAGGAGTATGGCGATTGAAAGCGTTAAATAAATACTTTCCGAGAGAAATCGGCCAGACTATACAAATCGCACATCCGTACTTTTTCGCTGGCAATCACAAGTACAAGTCAGAGTATTTTTATAAGAATTGTGACATCGTGTGTCGCAGTGGAGATGTGCACGGTGGTCATTACGTTTCGTGCGGATTGCGTCGGATTCCAAATACGGATCGTGAGGGTTGGTATTTTTACAGCGACCTCCTTCGGTTAGGACCGATGGGTGCCAGTGAGATGTTGAGTTATTTACGTAGAAACGGTTACCTTCCACGCTCCTTTTTGTTTCGTCTGGAAAGTATCGATGGACAGAAAGAAGAACATGTTACGTTCGAAAACATAAACAGAGCAAAAGAAAGACACGTTGAAACGCTGAGTTACATTCGTGGAGGACAAATAACGGGACCAGTCGTGTTAATTAAACATCCTGAGCCGAAACCTGAACCAGACAATTCAGAGGACGAATTTCACGACGCAGACGAAGGCCCTAACCCCACAAATATGGTTGTTAATAATAAATTTGGTCATCGTCGAGTCATGTCCCGCGCGGACTTTGTACGGGCATATTGCAACCGCAAACGTTGTTCAAAAGAATACGCACTTCAAAAATATCGGAAAGCAATGTCAGTCATATGAGTCTTCCGAAGACGAGCGGTGGCCTATCTATTGTTGGAAAGAAAATTATAAATTTTAGAGCATTAACGAATATATGTGCAGGCACAATTTGTGATAAATTGCTTGACTAAAAAGAAATATTCGCTGTACACAATAAAAACAAGAATGAAAGTCATCAACCGTGCGGGTGCGTCCGTACCCGTTCGGTTCGACGAAATCACCGACCGAATCCAGAGTCTCATCGGACAAGCACCGGCATTGGACGCATCCCTCGATGCTTCCAAAGTCGCACACAACGTCATCTCAAAAATTGTCGATGGCATCAAAACGTCCGAACTCGACCGTATCGCCGCAAGCGAATGCATGAACCTAGTGTGGGAACATCCGGACTACAACCGCCTCGCGGGACGTCTCGTCGCTGCCGACCTGCATAAGACGAACCGTTCGACTTTGTGCGAGCTGTACGAAACCCTGTTCGCCGAAGACCAGGTCTCGTGTGACTTCTTCGAAACGATTGCGCGTAACCACGAACATTTCGAGTCTATGTTACGCCCCGAGCGTGACTTTCTTTTCGACTTTTTCGGCATGTCCACGCTCGTCAACGGAAGCTACCTCAAGCGCGCAACCGGACGCCAGGATGTGCTCGAGACGCCCCAGCACTTATTCCTGCGCGTGGCCGTGGCTATCCACGGATCTGACGTCGAAGCCGTTCGGGAGACGTACGACGCCTTGTCGCTGAAGAAATGCACGCACGCGACCCCAACGTTGTTTCACGCGGGGTGCGAGCGGAACCAACTGGCGTCGTGCTTCCTTCTGCAGATTGAAGATTCCATCGACGACATGTACAACGTCGCACACAAGTGCGCTCTCATCAGCAAGTACGGCGGCGGAATCGGCGTGGCCGTGTCGAAAATCCGCGCAAAGGGCAGTGTGATCAACACATCAAAGGGCCGTTCGACCGGGATGCTTCCGTTCTTGCAGGTACTGGACGCCTTAGCGCGTCACGTGGACCAGGGCGGAAAACGTGCGGGGTCAATTGCGGTGTACATCGAGCCGTGGCACGCCGACATAGTAAGCGTCATCAAGGCGAAGCACCCCCTCACGTTACCTGAAGAGCGCGCGAGCAACTTGTTTTATGCGCTCTGGACGAACGATCTCTTCATGGAACGGGTTTCGTCCCAGGGCGTTTGGTCTCTCTTCTGTCCGGGCGAGCACCCCGAACTGGTCGAATTGGTCGGGCCGGCGTTTAAGGAACGTTACATTCAGCTCGAGTCGGAAGGCCGTTTTAAGAATCAGATGCCCGCGACGGAACTCTGGACGATCATCTTGAAGTCGCAGATGGAGACGGGCATGCCGTACCTTCTCTTTAAGGACGCGTGCAATCTCAAGTCGAACCAGCGGAACCTCGGGACGATTTACTCGAGCAACTTGTGCGCCGAGATTGTCGAGAAAACTTCGTCAGAAGAAACGGCCGTGTGCAATTTGGCGAGCGTGTGTCTCCCGAGTTTCGTGGAAGGCCGTGCGATCAACCTAACAAAACTTGGCGAGACCGTACGGATGCTCGTGCGGAACCTGAACAAGGCGATCGACCAGATGTACTATACGACGGACTGTGCGCGCCGCTCGAACCTGGGACGGCGTCCGATCGGAATCGGTGTGCAGGGGTACGCGGACGTCTTTGCCATGATGGGGATCGCGTGGGAATCGCAGGAGGCCAAGGATGTGACCGAAAATGTGTCAGCATGCATGTATTACGCGGCGATTAGCGAGTCGTGCGAGCTCGCTAGGATTGCGGGCGAAACGTACGAGGGATACGAGGGCAGTCCGATTTCGCAGGGCAACTTTCAGTTTGACCTTTGGGGCACAGAGCCGGGTGCACTTGATTCGAGAGCTTGGGAAGAATTGCGTCTAAAGGTGATGGCACACGGTGTGCGCAACAGTTTGTGCATCGCGCTTATGCCGACGGCGTCGACGTCGAACATCATGGGGTTCAACGAGTCGTTCGAGCCGTTTACGTTCAACCTGTACACGCGCCGTACGTTGGCGGGCGAGTTCCCGATTGTGAACAAGTATCTTGTGCGCGAACTCATCCGGATCGGCATGTGGGACCGTGCGATGTATGAAAAATTAATCTTAACGGGCGGGTCCGTGCAGGACATTCCGGGGATTCCAAACGACCTAAAGGTCTTATTTAAGACGGCACGTGAGCTCAAAAAGGTTCCGCTGTTGGAGCTCGCGGCGATTCGTGGCAAGTACGTGTGCCAGACCCAGTCGATGAATTTGTATGTGGATGGCAAGCCGACGGACATGCGGTTGCTCCACAATTGTCACATGAAATCGTGGTCGCTCGGGTTGAAAACGGCGAGTTACTACACGCACTCGATGCCGGCCGCGCGCCCCCCGAATTTTGCCGTGGATGTACGTGCGGAATCCGTTTCTGTCCAACAACAGACCGAGTGTACGAATTGTAGTGCGTAACTTACGGCCCGGCATGCGGAGGATTCAAAATATTGATGACTTCTTGTGCTTCTGCGGGTCCGTATGGTGCGAAAGGGTGGTGCCCGCTTTCGCATCGGACAGCAAGTTGTTGGAGGATGACCGTGAGGACTTGGAGAATAGTGTGCGGGTTGATTTTGTGTTGATTGATCTGTCCGAGACGTACGGACGTCGGCGGTGGGTGCATCAATCGTAGGGGTTCGCCGCAGTTTTGTAGTCCGATATATAAATTATAAGTTTGACCGTCCGTGTTGTGGTTGTTTGCAATAAAGTTGAGACCGGACGCGTTCATAATTTCTCGATACATGAGGTTCATCACTGCGTTAAAGTAGTTGCACTGCCGGTCTGTTCGGATGGAACATCCCAGTGCGTACCGACACGAACGCATCAGCATCAAAATGTCATGTGAAGGATTGAACCGGTCGACGTCAAAAAGACCAAAGTTTGTGATCGTTCTTCCCATGTAATCGAGACGGCTCATGCCGAAATCAATGATATACGCCTGAAAATACGTGTTGAAACATTTCTGGGGCACGGTTGGGTCTTTTATGATCATGACATTACTTGCGTGGAGGTCACGATGGTTAAAATTCACGGCGGCTTGTAGTTCGACCAATAAATTAAGACATTGATACTGCAAGAACGCGAGCGCGGTGTTCACAACGGCTCTCTTATCTCCTGCCGTCCATCTTCTGAAAGACGGAGCGTGTGTGATTTTTTCGACACGCGACTGCAAGAAAGCCCACCCTGTTTCTTCGAGTTCTTCCATGATCATCACGATATATTTTGCGGTTTGTGTGTTGGAGTACTGCGGTCCGGCTGCCGTTCTGTGCACACGTTTGCGTCCGCGTGTCGTAAATGCGGCTAAGATTTCAGGTATCTTTGCCATACGGCCTGCAAGTTGACCCGCTTGGATGGCTGGGTTTGTTCGACACACAGTTTGAAGAATATAATGAGTCATGGCTTCCGTGATGGAATCCTTGAACATGTTTTCGTCTCGAAACGCTACAAACTTCATGACACAGTTCCGAACGTTTCCGTCCGGTGTTAGGAATTCGCACTTAAAAGCGTCTCCGTACGTCCCACTGCCTAAGTGAACATTAAGACGTTTTACGACATGACCGCTGGCAGCGTGCTCGAATCTTTTATTGTCATCCCGTGTCATTGTCCAAAACATGTCTTTCGCCAAACGTTTGTACGTGTGTTGATCCGGGGCTGCACGGTCTAGCAGATAGTCAAGATCGGCGTTTTCAATCACGAACGGGGATTTCACGAGATTCGTGAGATCGAGCCGAAACACAGGCGCGCCTGCTGCCGCAGCTCCTCCACCCGCCGCCGCACCAGCCGGTACAACTCCCACTGCTGCTGCACCACCACGTCCGGAGCCGCTTCCACGCCCCGCACCACCACGTCCGGAGCCGCTCCCGCGTCCCGCACCACCACGTCCGGAGCCGCTCCCGCGTCCCGCACCACCGCGTCCGGAACCGCTTCCGCGTCGACCGGAGCCGCTGCTGCTTCTTTTGCGTTTCCCAGCTGCGCCCGAGGACGGTGGTACAGGTCCTGCTGGGGGGTCCGGAAGATTTAAAACTTCGGGTAAAGGTGTGGTCAGGTCAATAAATTCAGACGGGCCAAAACGAGGTGGCGGAGGCGGTGACACCAAATCAATGAGCTCTCCCGCTCCCGCCCCTGCGCCCTGTGGGGTTGCACCGAAACGACTTTGTTTCTTGTACTTGAGATCGTGCGTGCTGAAAAACAAGTTTGATGGAAGTGTCATTCTTTATTTTAATTTACACACGGGGCTAAAATATTTACAGACTATTCCCACAGTTCCCGCACAGTTTCGTGCCAAACGCGAGGTCACGAAAGACCACACAACCGACACACGTACGCACTCCGCACGAAGCGCAACGGTGCCACTTCAACACCTTGTCTGTGCAAAACAAACATGTAAACCCGCCTTGCATCGCCCAAAGTTGTTCGGTTGTGCATGTGTGCACCTGCTCCAGCGTGCAATCCACACCTTCCTTGTGCATGCACTCAAGAATGTCGACGTCGGCCAAAACGTCGCACATGCCTTGTGCAATGCTTCGTGCGTAATCTTGCGCGCGGAAGGAGTACCTCATTTGCATTTCGTGTGCGCATCTCCTGCCCGCGTCCAGGTCCAAACGGTTCTTGCCCGAGTTTTCGGTGACGTCCACGATCTCGATCAAGTTCGCATCGTCGATGGGCGAGTGGTCTGGGTGAAAGAAGAGACGTGCGCCCGGGATGTCTTGAAACGTTTTTTGAAAGTACGCCAACAAAAACGCACGAAGTTTGGACGGCAGCTCTTCGGTGCCCCGGCCGAAAAGTTCGGTAACCTTTGTGTGCGCCTCGACCGCGTACTTTCTTTTGGGGAGCAACTCGAACAGCCCCAGCGCTATAAAATCGGCGTCGGTACAGAAGCACGAAACTCGTCCGGTACGTGTTCGTGACATGTGTTGTGTGTATGGGTCGATCTGGTTATTTTTCGGACGGTTCTTGTTTTTTTTTCGAAAAACAAAAATTACGGACTTAGGTCGGAAAAAAAAATACCTCTACTTCAAACTAAAAGACGCACACAGATGCTCGTGTATTTGATTCTGGCGCTTTTAGCCATTCTGGCGATTGCGTATGCCGTGATGAGCAAGAAGAAGGGAGAAGAAGAACCCGATGAAGTGATTGTTGACACCACCGACGTCTCCTCATCGGTAATTCCAGAACCTTCCGTTCCTCTAGCGCCTGCGCCCGAGCCCTCCGCACCTCTCCCGCCCGCGCCCGAGCCCTCCGCACCTCTCCCGCCCGCGCCCGAGACCTCCGCATCTACTACTACCGAACCTGCTTCGCCCGCTGCGCCTGTCATTCCTTCCCCGTCGGAAGGTCTTGCGATGCCGAAACCGGCTGTCGAGAAAGCTAAGTACATTCGTCTGCGTCGCATGGCTGGCAAGCCCGGTATGTTTAATTTGATGGGTCTGGAGGTGTATGACGAGAGGGGTGTGCAGATTACTACGGGTGTGACTCCTTCGCTCTCGTCTCAGTACGGTTCGGCCGCACAGTTCGGTCCTCAGAATTTAATGTCCGTGGGTGGTGTTCCGAATCCCAATACGAATATGGCGCACACAAACAGCGGTGAGAACGAGTATGCCCAGCTCGAGCTCGCGGTGCCGAGCGTAATCTCGAAGGTGATCGTCCATAACCGTACGAACTGCTGCTCGGACCGTATCCTCAACAGCGAATTGCTCTTGATCAACGAAAGCAGGATCCCGTATGCGCAGGTGGCGATCACGAACGTTCAGCCGAAGTACGAGTTCGACTTCACGTCCCCCACGGACGCAATCAAGTTCCCGAAGGCCCCGAAAAAGATCATGGCGGTTCGTATCCGTCGCGTGGCCGGTAAGCCGGGTATTTTCAATCTCAAAGGTATGGAAGTGTACGACCTCATGGGTGCGCAGATTTTGGACGTGACCCCTTCGTTGTCCTCGCAGTTCCAGTACCCCACGAACGATTTCTACGGCCCGAAGTATCTGTTATCCAAGAACGGGGTTCCTATGGGAGTGAACCAGTTGGCACACACGAACTCCGGCGAGAACGAGTACGCGCAGTTGGTGTTGAACACGCCCGCGCCGATTTCAAAGGTGATTATTCACAACCGTACGGACTGCTGCATGGACCGCATCTTGAACAGCGAGCTTGTTTTGATTGGCGAGGCGGATGACGGGACGGACACAATCGTTTCGACCGTGCCCATTGGCGCTCAGTTGATCGCGCCTCGGTACGACTTTGATGTGACCGACCTCGACAAGCCGGTATTGACTGCAAAGAATGCCCGCGGGGCCATCACTCTTCCTGCGTCGAACGCACCCCTCACGAAGATTGTGCGCATCCGTCGTGTCCCTGGAACCCCCGCTGGCATTTTTAACTTGCGCGGTATTGAAGTGTACGACGACAAGGGCGTGCAGATCACGGACGTGACTCCTACGTTGTCGTCCCAGTACGGTACGGCCGCTCAGTATGGTCCGCAGAACTTAAGGTCGAAAAGCGGCGTCCCTAACCCATATTTGGCGCACACGAACAATCAAGTGGACGCGTACGCACAGATCGAGCTCGCGACGCCCGCGAAGGTGTCCAAGGTGATTGTGCACAACCGTGTGGACTGCTGCATGGCGCGTATTGCTTCGTCTGAGATTGTTCTGATGGCAGACGCGTCATCGGCTCCTCACGGTACGTACGCGATTGGGAATCTGGTCCAACCTATGTACGAGGTGTTTGTGTCCTACAAATAAACTTACGGAAACACGTCCGACTTTTACGAAAAATATAAGTCGTGTCAGACTCTTTTACGACTATCAAACACAAAGATCGAAAATGCGCACGGGCCGCGTGCGTAAGCTTCGGTTTTCAGTTTTGAAGGACGATGTCCTTAAGAAGTTGAGTGTGACCCACAAGGTCCTCGATCCGCAGCTAAACCCCATCCCGGAAGGTTTAACTGTGGAAGTGGCGTCCGCACAGAAGACGTACGGCAGCGTCGTGGACCCGCGCATGGGAACGGACCATGTGGGTCACGTGTGCGAGACGTGTCACAAGAAGTGCGACCCGGGCGACCATTTTGACTGTCCGGGGCACTTTGGTCACATCGAGCTTGCGTGTCCGCAGATCTGGCCTTTGTTCGCGACGGAGTTGACGGGATGGCTTGAGAATGTGTGTCCGTTTTGTTCGAAAAGGACCGCGAAGATTCACATCCGCAAGGACAAGCATACGACCCGTTCGAGTGCGTGCGATGACGAAGAGAACTTGTTCGAGGACATGGATGATGATGCTGATGTGGAAGAAGAACCTGTCGAGGAGGAAGAACCCGTCGAAGAAGAGGTCGCAGACGACGAGGAACTTGTTGACGAGGAGGAAGAACCCGTCGACGAAGAGGTCGCAGACGAAGAGTCTGAGTCTGAAGCGGACCTCGAGGAAGAAGTCTCGGAGTTGGACGACGAAGAGGAATTCGATGAACTGGAAGAGGGGGATGAGTCGTCGTCTGAAGATGAGCCCGATGAAGCCGAGCTTGCTGCAGCCGTGGCCGCCGCCGCTGCAGCGGAGCAGCAGAAAAACCAGCAGGGGTCCAAGTTTTTCCGCTGCAACTGTTTCCCCGCGTCTGCGAACGTGCGGTTCAAGTATTACGTGCGCAAGAATCAGACGGACAAGGCCGCGAACGACTCGGGTCAACACGTGGAGGTCAAAATTTCGGCGAAGCGTACGACCACGACCGGCCGCACAGGAAAGACGGACGTGACCGCTCGTTTCGTCGTGCCCAACAGGGTGATCATGCGGATCCTGTCGCAGATCAATCCGGCGGACTGGCGCTACATGTACCACGAAAAGTACAGAGAGTATCGTGCGAGCAACCCGATGGGTGCGAAAGCGCCCCCTCCGTACCGTCCGATCGACTTGATGATCCGCAACGTCCCGATCCTGCCGACCGTGGATCGCCCGGGAAAGGTCGTGGTCGATAGCAAGAAGCAGGCGGACCTCATCACGCGTCAGTACAACCAGATTGTTGCCCGGAACAACTGGCTCAAGCAACACCTGCAACAACTTTCGAACCCGAACGAAAAGCCCGGTCGCAAGAAGAAGGCGACCGAGTCGGCGCCCGAAAGCGAGTTCGACCCAACCGGACGAACCCTGGTCCAGCACATGGGTGGGTTGTACGGCATCGACCCGAAACTGACCATGCTGTGTCAGGAATTCCTCACGCTGGAAGGCGTCCCCGTCGGAAAGATTGCGACGCGAGCGAACATGGACACGTTTCGCGGGGAGCGTTCCCTCGCGTCGGCGGTCGCGGCGGTTGTGGACAAGACGAACAAACCGGGCGTGACCTCGCGCAATCTTGCACAGCGCTTCCAGGGCAAGGAAGGACGCCTTCGTGGCAACCTTGCGGGCAAGCGTGTGGACTTTTCGGCACGCACGGTCATCACACCGGGCACGAACTTGGACGTTGACGAGGTGGGTATTCCGTACTCGTTCGCGCGGAGTCTAACCGTACCGGTCAAAGTGACGGACTTTAACCTCGAGCACGCACGCGAGCTCATGCGGAACTCGAACGTGCGTCTCGTGGAGCTGCCGGACCGCACAAGGATATGGTGCGACGAAAAGATGAAGCCGGAAGTGCTCGAGCGGAACGCGCGCGACCTCTGTGCGGGCTCGACTGTGCACCGCTTTTTGCAGGATGGTGACATTGTGATTATGAACCGTCAACCCACGCTGCACAAGCCGTCCATGCAGGGGCACCGCGTGAAGATCCACGGGAAGCAGCAGACCAACGTCCGGTACCTCTTTGGTGGTGTGGTCAACCGCCGTCCGCAGGTGGGACCGAACGAGGCCAAGGGGGCCCGCAAGGCCTGCATGAACGGGTTCGAGACCCGCGTGGACAATTTGACGCTTCAGCTGAACCTGAGCGTGACGCGTCCCTACAATGCGGACTTTGACGGCGACGAGATGAACCTGCACGTGCCTCAGACATTACCTGCACAAGTCGAAGTGCGGGAACTCATGTCGGTCGAACACCAGCTCGGAAGTCGTTTCATCGGCATCGTACAGGACACGCTCATGGGTGCCTACTTGATGTCGAGCCCCGACGCGTTTCTGTCGGAGGAGTTTGCGACGTGGGTGTACGCGTCCGCCAAGGGACGGCGACCGGACCTGCCCGAGATGCCCGCACCGGCCATCCTCAAACCCAAACGGATGTGGACGGGGCGTCAACTCCTCAATTTGGTCTTTCACGAAGTCAACCTTACGTTCAATCCGGACGTGGACCTGTTTGGGAAGGACACTGATCTGGTCATGGTTCAGGGCGAGATTGTGTCCGGACGCATCCGTAAGCCTCATTTCGGAGAAGGCGGTTATTTATTCGCTGTCGTGTTTATCAATTACGGGTCCAAGAAGGCGGCAGGCGTTATCAACAACTTTCAGGCGATTGTGAACCCGTACGTGCTCCGACGCGGCATCTCGGTGGGCATCAAGGACTGCATGCCTTCGGAGCGGACCGTCGCGAAGTTGGAGGAATGGCGAGCGTCCGTGGACGAACGGGCGCGTGCGGTCGATCCGGATGACGAGGCGGGCATTCAAGCGTTGACGCGTCAGCTCAAGTCTGAGGTGTCAACGATTGTGATCGAAGGTGCCAGCGCGAACCGGATTCGCGACATGGCGGTTGCGGGCTCGAAAGGTTCGGACAACAACCTCGTGCAGATCCAAGGCGCTCTGTCGCAGCAGATCGTCATGGGGCACCGCCCGTTCGCGGACGAACGCGCGCGCGTGTTCCCGACGGACCCGTTCGAGGGCAACGAGCACAGTCTGACATCCCGCGGGTTCGTGCGGAACTCGTTGCTGGACGGCATAACTCCCACGGAGTACTTTTGCCACGCGGCAGGTGGTCGCGAGGGTATCATCGACACGGGCATCAAGACTGCCGAGGCCGGGTATGCTACGCGCAAGATGGCCTGTGTCACGGAAGGATCCGTGCGCAACTACAAGGGCGGCGTGGACAACCAGGCGCTGCTGAACAGTGTCATGACCGCCCCGCTGTACGGGGACGGTATGGACGTGAGCATGCTTCTCAAGCACAACATCGACGTGCACACACGGTCGGACGCGGATCTCCGTTCACTCCTGAAGTGTCTGGGCGACAAGAGTCACGAGGTCAAATTCTTCGCGAAACTCAAACAGGACCGTGCCAACGTCCAGAAGATCTGCGTGACCCGCCAGGACGCCAGCTGCGACTTTTGGCTGCCGGTCGACTTCCGACACATTGTCACGAACACGGACGTGTTGCCCGGACCGGTCGTGGACACATCCACGCTGTTCGCCCAGCTGGTTGCCAAGGAGCTCGTCGTGTACCGTCCGAACAACACGGCCCACACGCGCGACCTGAACGAGCGCGCGACCGAGCTGTTCAAGATTTCCCTGCGCAACTTTATGCTGCGCCACTTCCTCAAGCACGGGCTTCCGTCCAAGCGCACGTTTGAGTCCTGGATGGATCACATCCAGAACCGCTTCGACCGCTCGCAGGTCCAAGCAGGAGAGCCGGTCGGACTCATTGCGACACAGAGTCTGATGCAGACGACCATGCAGGCGACGCTCAACACGTTCCACACGGCCGGTACGGGTGCCGGTGCGGCTGCGACGGGCGGGTTAAAGTACTTTAACGCGCTGATTTCCGCACAGTCCCCGAAGATTGCAACGACGTTCATTGCGCTCAAAGATGCGGCGTACGAGTGGAACGTGCTGGACGCTGTTGCGCCGGAGGTGAAGCTGGCGAGTTTGGTGTCACAGGTCAGGGAGATCCGCGGGTCGCTCCCGAATACGCGCGTGCGCCGTATGCACCCACTGGAAACGGTCGCGGTCGACTTTATCATGCCGGCGGAGACTCTGTTTAAGAAGCGAGTCATGACCATGCAGGTGTTTGAGGCGGTCGGCAAGTTGGTTGGACACTGCTTCCTCGAGCTAGTCTCTGGCGGACTCCGTATGTACGTCCCGTCAAGTATGTACACCCGTGCGGTTGTGAACGAAGTGCTGGACGTGGTCGTCACGGCTCCGAAGGTTACCCCGCGCGGCAAGGACAAGAACCACCGAGGCATTTTCGGCGCGCGCCGTACCAAGGTCGAGCGGGTGGTGCGTACCGCCACCGCAGGTGGCGGATTTGTGCTCGAGAAGCAGACGTTCCCCCAGATTGAAGTGTACGGGAATTTCAAGTTGGCGGACGTGTTCATGATTCCTGGTGTGGACGCGGCGAAGACGCACTGCAACGACATTTACGAGATGCAGTCCGCACTTGGATTGGGCGCGGCTCGTTCGTTCCTGCACAAGGAAATCTATTCGGTGGTGACCGGTTCGGGGTCGAATGTGAACCCGCGCTTCGTGTCGCAGATTGTCGACTACATGGTCTGGTCGGGCGCCGTCAAGCCGGTGACGCGTCACGGCATGCAGAACTTTGGTCCGCTCCAAGCCGCCGCGTTCGAGATGCCCGTCAAGGTTCTGGCCAACGCGGCGCTCTCGAACAAGAGCGACCCCATGCTGTCCCCGACGTCCAACGTCATTTTTGGACAGGAGATTCGTGGAATCGGTACGGCCATTGTGGACGCCGTGTCGATTGAGATGCCCGAGCCTGCGGTTGGTGGTTCCACGCCGATGGAGTTGGTGTGCGACTGGTTCGAGGATTTTTCTCTGGCCTGTCCGATTCCGTTCGACGCGCCTGTGCCCAAGCCGGCTGTTGTGTCCGCGAATGAGTTTGAGATGGAGCTCGAGTGCGTACCGCTTGCATTTTAATTGTGTATAAATCCTTCAGAATAAATGAAGTTGTCTGATTTTAGTACGGACTTTGTGTTCGGGCAGCACCAGCAGTACAAGCCAGTCAAATTAATCAGCGAAGGGGGGTTCGGCAGTGTGTGGGGCATCACACAAAAAGGGTCCACGAACGAAACACAATGGGTTTCCAAGTTTGGGTTGCAGAAAGACGCATTGACAACCGAGATCGACACAGTCAACCACGTACACAGGCGGATGAAAGAAATCGGAGGCAAGCTACAGGACTTTTTAAAGGTGCCGCGCATGCCCGATTGTGGGACGTGCAAGATCGGGTCGAAAAACATTCAATACATGGTCATGGAACGGTACGGGAAAGATCTTGGGCACATTCGGAACATGTACTTCTCAAATGAACTCAACCGGATCTACGCGGTTCTCCGCGCGGGGCTTACCATTCTCAAGGGGTTGTACGTCATGCATGTGTATTTGAAACTTGTGCATGGGGACATCAAGCCGCAAAACTTTTTGTTCGAGGCACAAGACCTCCGTTCGGCGTCGACAGACAAGATCGTGTTTATTGATTTGGGACTTACGCGCGAACTCAAAACGGAACCCATACGAACGTCCGGAATCAACGGGACGCGTTCGTTTGCGAGCATACACGTACATAAAAAATATCTCCCGACACCACGCTGCGACATCGAGTCACTGTGTTACATGCTCCTACATTTCATCGACCACCAACTTCCGTGGAACAAACGGTTGAAGGACGAGTTCCCAAAGAACAACGCCAAGTCCGAACGTGCCCAGGCGAAAGAAAAGACACAAAAGGAAAACTTGGTGCTCATCGAGAAACGTGCGCTGAAAGAACGGATCAGTTCGGGGCGGTTCGCGTCCCAGGGCGAACTTATTTTGGCGGATTTATTTTACGCGGTCTTCCACATGCATTCGGTCCCGGACGCAAACACCTACAAGGCCTTATGTAAGTATTTCTATTTAACACTGCGCAAGCTACAATCGTTTTCGACTTCGAGTTCGAAAGAGTCCGTGCAAAACTTTCAGAGCACACACAAGCGCCGTTGAAGAACGTTTAGTTCTCGGTTACATTCCGGAACTGTTTCATTCGCCCCGAACGAGACGAACGTGTTCGTCCGAACCCAGAAATGATTTCCAGAGGGATCATCTTTTCGACAGAGATGCATTCAGATTTCGTGTCATACTTTCTGCAGCAATGCACACGAATCGACGGGTGCAAAGCATGCGCGACTGATTCGAAAAACGCAGATTTGCCACAACCTGTGTTATTGGTCGCGATGTGAATTTCGATCTTGTTCCGAGACAAAAGTTCGATGCATGACTTTATTTGCCGCATGCGTGCCTTGGTTCCCATCGCGTACTTCATGTATGCAGTCGTCGAATGGTTGCCGTCGGCACGTCGATATCCTTCACGACGGTTCAAGACTTCGTCCCAGTCGAAAATGACGACACCTTTCGTGCGCCCGTTCGATACGGGAGGGAGCTCGCGTGCGAACCGTTTGAGGTCACGAATGTGCGATTCGTTGATGCCCGTGCTCAAAATGATCTTCTCTTCTTCCTTGCTCAAGTCCGCCAACAAGTCCGACAGGTCCCGATCGGAGCCGTTCAAGTCCCACCCACCCTCGCTGCGGATAAAGTCGTTGTACGCCCGACCTGTCACGATCACTCGCCCCTGTCGGTCTAAGATGGGGTCACGTGGCACCCAAATGGTTTCCACGACACGTTCGAGGTTCGGATGAAGTTTAAGGTAGTCTTGGTTATCGTCATAAAATCGAACTCGCTTCATAATTTCGAATGAACTTTTTTTATTCAAACGGGTTTTACAAAAAAGAATGGCTCCGAAAAATTATACACAGTTTTTCAAGCGAACACTGTGCGACCGAAAGTTGCCCTCGAAGGCCCGTGCGGATGCAGACGAGCGCACAAGGGAATTTATGCATGCATGGAAAAGTAGGCAACGGTTCGAAAAACAGCAATCCGTTGTTTTTACAAACACGTTTATGCACGGAGAAGGAAATGTCGACCAAGAAAGCGTGCGGATGTTTCAAGAGTATGCCAAGGAAGGTATCCTTCCACTGAAGTGTGTCATGAAGACGTATCGAAACTGGAACCGTGTAAAAAAATTTATCAAGACACGTCCAGATTCTCAGTTCGGCATCTCGCACGTCCCGCACGGTTCGGACTTGTACGACCTCACGATCCGGCAGACGACCGGTATGTCCGTGTCGCGTGTGCGCGCGCTCGGTCATCGTGAACACACAAAAGCCAAGAAAGAACTTTTGAAAGTGACCCAATCGAAAAACCTGAAAGAGGCCGCGCGTAAATGTAAAAACGAGTGCACGTCCTTCGAGTCGTACAAGGAAGTCGAGCATTTTGTCAAGCACAAAATCTTGCGCGACCTCATGCGAGTCTGCAAGGAAACATTTCACCG
>JACCDO011725302.1_pt1 | contig 18953 bp, 16 predicted proteins | sample 7446101 | NCBI WGS metagenome assembly JACCDO01 (sample SAMN15323440, study PRJNA562643) | freshwater metagenome | isolation source: river surface water | place: USA:Blue River Watershed | collected 2017-08-16 | reverse complement strand
CCGCATCAACTTCAACAAGTGGTTCATTAAAGGATCAATCTGAAGCTGGTATTTCTAGCTATTTTAAATTTAGTAGTTCAGATGATAAACCAATTGTTCAAAGTTATAAATTAGCTAATTATGATTTTTTACAAATGGGTTCAAAATCTGGAATTTTAGATTATTTAGGATTAGGTTCACCAACACCAACCCCATTTGTTCAAAGCTACAAAATTGACGATAATAAAACTAAAACATGTCAACCTAATGCTTTCAATAGTGAATTTAGACAATATGGTGTATATGGGGATAATTCTAATAGAACATACACTCTTAATTAGTTAATTTTTTTGAATTAATTGATTTTTATTTTTAGATTTATGAATAATTAAATTATATTTTCTGATAAAAATAATTTAATATTAGACTAATTAGATTAAGGTAATTAAAGAAAAAGAAAGAAAAAAATGGAATTGTCAATAAAATTGGAACATTTTACACTTAAATTCTTGTATATTAACCTTAATAATAAAAATTCATCTTTTTACCCAATAATGTATCGAACACCAACTTTAACATTAAATAATTTATTATTTGAAACCCCTTGGATGGATGCTCCTTTTGGTATTTGTCAATATAATAATGATAAAGATAAATCAGAAGGAAAATATCATATTGATTTATCTTTTAATGGGTATAATTATGATCCAGAAATAAAAAATTTTTACAGAGTTATTGAAAATCTTGATAATTTTATTGTAAGCTTCATTGATAATTATCAAGATTGTTTGGGCATTACAAATAAAAATGGTTACAAGTATAATCATCAGCTTAGATATAATAAAAATAATCCAAAATATCCTCCTACATTTAAATTAAAAATATTTGAAAAAGATACAAAAGTTGTTGACTTATATGGAAAAGAAGTTAATAATTTTAATGAATATATACAACCAAATGCTAAAGTTCAGGCTTTAATAAGATGTAATGGATTATGGTGTTATGATAATAAATGGGGATTGTCATGGAAAGTTTGTAAAATAGTTGTAAAACATCCTGATTTTTTACCAGAATATGCTTTCTTGGAAAATTCAATTGAATTAAAAATAAATAATGATGAAAAATATGAAAATGAAATAGATGATTAGATAAAAATATTTATTTTTTTTGTTATTTTTGTTATCAGTTTTTATTTAAATGAAAAATAAAAAATAAAAAATAATAAATAAAAAAATTGTTCCTGAAAAATCAAGAATCTCTCTGAATGAAATAGAACAATTTACATTGCGACCTCAGAAGAAATCGCACGAAAAAGCTCCTCAGCGTCCTTTGAATCGTCCTCCACGAATTTTTGGTAATTAGACACTGCCTTAGGGGTGGGAACCCATGAGGCATTGTTTACCCAAGCAACGTAGAAGACCCAATTGGAAACAATCTCAATAATACTCTCATCACTGTAATTACAGAAAGTCAGGATGGTTGCGTATTTGGCAGCCAATTCTAACATGAAATTCATGAAAGTAATGGTTTCGACAGGCTGGAAGGTCTGACGAAGTGATTGCTGGGCCTTGTATACACGAAGTACGGCCTTCCAGACAGAGTTGAAGCGAACCTTGTTCGCCGGATCGTTAAGAAACGATATATTCCGGACGAAGTAGTCGGTGGTAATAACACCGACATAAGACGGAGGAGGTTCTTGCGAGTCCATCTTAGAATATCAAGAGCTGGGGGGGAAGGGCGTGGTCTCTTGGTATGGGGTATATGATATTTTAATATAATAATTAACTATCAATTTTTAATATGCTTTGTAGTTAAATATTCTAAAAAATTAATTAAAAAATATAAAAAATAAAAAATTATTGGTTTTGAAAGATCAAAACCAGTGCAGGCTGTAGATTTGTTAATCGCGATGACCATTGTATTTGGCGGAATAATAACACCAACAAGTTTCATCAGGATGAGAAAGTAGACCATAACAGTACTTACATTCAAAATTCCTTACACAATCATCAAATCGACAGTGAACACCTCCACACTCTGAACAATCGGTAGAACCGATGCAATCCCGTCTATCGCAAGCACAACATACACAATACCCCATACATTTGTCTGGAGTCTTATGGCATTTGTTACAATTTCCGAGCTCATCAGTATACAGATGTACCAGATTGTTGTCCTGATCGTATTTAAGATCTAAAGACAAACAGGAAGTGTGATTACAACCAAGAAGGTTGTTAGGATTCGCGTGAGTGTGACAATTTGGACACATTGGCATTTTTCCTTTGAAAGCCAGAATACCTAATTCCGACAAATCGCAGTCACAACCAGTGTCTTCGTGACAGTTAGGGCATCGACAGATATAATCACAACTGGTTTTTCCGCAATGACGACAGATACAAGATCCATCACACTGATCAGAAAGCAGAAAACATTTATTACAATGTTCTCCCCAATCATTTTCATCTTTCTTACCCTCAGAATCACGGAGCGTACCAGCAGAAGCAGGCAGCTCAAAAGAATCTAATGTCATCTTCTTCGCATCGCACACACACTCATCAGCATCGCACACACACAAAGGGTGGTCCAGAAGGACCGAAGTAGAAACAGATAAATCCATTTCTAAATTGCCAGCACTTTAAAATGATGACAAATGTATTTTAATTATTATAATAATCTAATAATCAATTTTTATTAAATAATATAATCTTCTTTTACCATTTTTTAGAATAATGAAAAAAAAATAAAAAAATAAAAAAATTATTTACAGATCAAATTGTCTATGAAATCAACTAACCTAAGAAGGTGAAGCCTAAAGCTTACTTACTGTTTTAATCAAGACACTTGACACAGATACAATCGGGAGGACAATCGATCGATTCATGCTCATGACAGACACACTTACCACAGACATAACACGGATTAATAACAAAGCACTCACGTTCACCACACCGTTCACAACGGCATTTACCATTACAGTAAATTGCGGCACACTTGAAGCATTCATCCATCAACCGCGAGTTAATTCCATGGCAAACGTAACACCGGCAAAGCCGATTGCAGTCATCACATGTACAATCACTCGGACAGGTAGGAGTACCATAAATGGACCCATCACAAGTAAAAGTTCCCGGGGCAGGCTTAGCCAAATAAATACCATTAACACAAATCACATCAGTTTCAGAAGAAGGAACTTTGAGACAATGAGAACACAAGCAGGTACCAGGGATTTCGCAACAGGGGCAATGTCCATCACAATCAGAAGAGCAGTTGACGCACTTCTTCTCACAATGAACACAGTCGCAATTTCCATGGCTTTTACAGCAAGCACACTCACCAGTACAATCAGAAGGGCAAAAGCACTTCGTCATCTTGCACTGTTCGCACAAACACTTCGACGAATCCTGACAACAAGGGCACTGTCCAGTACAATCAGAAGCGCAATGAGAGCACTTGACGCACTTGGAGCAGCTGCTCGTCGAAGACGAACAGACCCGGCAATAACCATTATCATGGTCACAGCCATCATGGCATACCAAGCAGGCAGCCGGGTGGAGGGAATCATGCTTAACACCACAATCACAAACGAACTCAGACTTAACATCCGAATCACGCTTATCACCATGACACATACACCCACAATCCTTCAGATTGCAATCAACACCACCGCAGAAATCCTCGCAATTGCGAGAGATCGAGATAACAGATGCCATCTCTAAGATATTGTCAGCTTTATATATTAACTAACACAACTTAATTTATAAAAAAAACAATTTCAATTTTGATTTTATATATTAATCTAAAATTACTAAAAATTACTAAAAATTTTTTATTATTTATATTCATTTCATATTCATTTCATATTCATTTCATAAATATTCAATAATTTGATTTTCATCTATATTATTATTAATATTACAATAAGGACATTTTATTGTATTGTTATTTTCAACATCTACATATTCTTTTGTTTTTAATATTTGATAACATTCAAAACATGTAACTGAATGTTTACAAGTATTAAACATAATCATTCTTGACTTATCTTCAAAACAAATCAAGCATTTTTTACTAATAAATAATTTATTTTTAGAATTATTAGAATCATTAGAATCAAATAGATTATTAGGTTTTTTATAAATTTTACAAAATAAATTAAAACAATTATTTAATTCATAAGACATTAAATCAAATATAGAATATCCATTTGAATTTGTAAAAGTAATATCTGAACCATACTTAATTAATGTCATCATAATTGAAGAAATATAATAATAGTTATGATTACTATTATTGTAATTGACACTTTGGGTTATATTTAATAATGGTGTATTACCATATATATCACATATATTAGGATTTGCTCCTTTATCTAAAAGAGATATTATTCTATTTAATGTATCACCATCAATATAAGTACAAGCATAATTTAATGCTGTTTGATTTAAACTATCCATCATATTAATAATTGAACCATTATTTATTAAAATATTTATAATTCGATATATTAATGTATTTTCAATATTGTAATTATTATTGATATATTTATTTTTATTTAATGAATTACAAGCATACATTAATGCGGTAGTTCCTTTTGAGTTTTGAATATTAGGATCAATATCATATTGAAATAAAAGATTAATCATATCAATATCTTTATTTAATACAGCAATCATTAGGGGTGTTAAATCTTCATCATTAATTTGATTTTTATATAAACTATTATTTTCAGAATCAATATCTAATAATTGTTTTGTAATATGATGTAATGAATTTAATACAGATAAATGTATGATGTAATTTTGATCTTGATCTTGATCTTGATTAAAAATTTTATCTTTTTCAAAATTTATTAGAATTTGTGCTAAATAATTATCTTTATTTTTAATACAAAATGACAAAGGTGTGTAACCTATATTATTTTTAATATTAAAATCTATTCCTAACTCTTTTAAAAATATGACTAAATCTAAAAGTTGTTCATATTCATATCTTCTATTTTCTTTAATGAATAAAGATATGATATTATACTGATTATCATAAATATCTTTATTATTTAAATTTTTTAAAAAACGTTTTAATTCAATAATGTTTTCATCTTTTAAAATTTGATGAAATATACTATTATTATACGTATTATCGATATTACGTATATTAATTTCCATCCTATATTTTTTTATTATTTGATTATAATTAAAATAATTATCATTCATTTTTATACTGTATTTTATGTGATATACAAATATTTAGTAATCTAAAAATAATAAAAACCAACATTATCAATTTATTCAATTTTTTATTTATAATTTTTTATTTATAATTTTTTATTTATAATTTTTTATTTATAATTTTTTTTTTCATGTTTTTAAAAATCTGAAAAACCTGAAAAAAAATTAGTAAGGAATATTGAATAAATTGATTGAAGAATTATAACTAAATTTAATCCTGTTCTAAACCAATTAATTTCGTATCTTAAACTTTTTATGAAACTATATATATAATATATTAAAAACCCTATTTCAACAGCTTTTAACAATAAATTAATATTAATACCAAATAGTAAAAATTCATCTTGAGGTTGAGCTTGATTATTAATATTATTATTTATTCTATTATTTAACCGATTTGTTCTATTATTTTGTAAATTATTATTTGCTAAATTTGAATTTCCAATATTAATTGTTTTATTAAAATCATTATTTAATTCATCTAATATTTTAGGTGTTAATTCTTTTTCTATCCGCTCTTTTTTAAATTTGTTAGATAATTCAATATTTTTTTCTGGTCCATATAAAATATCTATTAAATTTGTAAATATTTTGTTTTTTTTATTTGGTATAAATAATTTTAATCGACACATAGGGCATTCTTTTAATGATGTTAAACATGAGTAACAAAAAGTATGTTGACAAAATAAAGTTACAGGGTCAAATAGAAAATCTTTACATATATCACATTTACATAATTCATCAATAGTTTCTTTTTTAAGTTCTACTTCGTTTTCTGTATCTTTTTCTATTTTATTTTCATGGTCAATAAAATTATTGTTATTTGAATTATTATTCGAATTGTTTTCGGTATTCATATCTATATTTTATTAATTATAAGAATTTTAATTATAATTAAATACGCAAAATTTTACTATATTTATATGATATAATTAGGTAAATTTTCTATAAAAATAGGATCATTTTGAGGGTTCACAAAATTATAATTCTTATTAATAACGTCTCTCCAATTATTTTTAATTATTTCTTCTTTAATTAATTCTTCATCAGATAATTTAGGTTGATTTTTATTTATTTCTAATTGTCTTTCTTTGAATTCTTCAGGAAATAATTCAATAATTAAATCATGTATTTTAAAATTATGAATTGGTGGGACAAAATATGAAGATTTACATGAAGGACAATTTTTATTATTTGTTTTAAGAATATAATTTTTTAAACATGATTTACAAAAATTATCTTGACAATATAAAGTTATAGGATAATGTAATATTTTCTTACATAATGTACAAGATAAACATGATTTTAATTTATTTCTTTTTTCATCATTCATTTCGATATTAAATTATTAGTTATAATTCTTTTTTATTTTTATTTTTATTTTTATAAAATATTTTTATATTTGTTTTCGAACACATTATAAATATGGAACTTATTAAATTTATTTTATATATTTTTTTTCTTTTCAGAAATTAAAAGATAATATCGTTTTACCATTATTATATAAAATGAGTGAAGATACTAAATGTTCAAATGATATATATACTCAAATGAATTATCAAAAAGTTAGAGAAGATAATTTAAAAAAAACAAGTGAATTATATCAACGTTTAATAACAGAATATTCATCAGAATATTCAAATTATTTAAAGGTACAATCTGATGCGGTTGGTAATCCTTCAGATGCTTCTTTACAAAATCAGAGTGATGCCGCTAAAGTTAAAAATGCTCCAATCATTATAGACTTAAATAAAAAATTAGTTGATGTTGAAACTGCTTTATTAGATAATAATAAAATTATACACCAAGATATTCAAGAACAAAGTAAACAATTAGAAATAGATAATAAAGAAAAACAAATGATTGAAGAAAAAATAAAAAAACTTGAAACAGTTATTAAATCAATGGAGGATTATAGCGCAACAGGTTTAAATAGCGTAGAAGATATCAATAAACAATTTGATGTAGTAACTTTTTGGTATTATTTCATGTTAGTATTAAATTTAATAATCTTTATTGTATTTTGTTACTTTTTTTATAAGGTAATATCAACACCAACATTATAAATATATATTAATTTTTTATTGTTATTATTTTTTTTGATTATTTTTCTTGATTATAAGTAATAAAGAATAAAATGACAACTCCAGTTCCTACACAAAGTCAAAGTTCTGATTTAGATGATCAATTAAAAGCACAATATTCTGGTTTAACTGATGAATTAAAATCATATTTTGATACAAAACAAAAAGATTTTTTGGAAGCTTCAAAAGGTAGTTATCCTACACCAGATAGTTATTATAAAGATAGAGGTGAATTTTTAATAAATAATAAAATAGATGATTTGGATACTCGTCGTAGAGAAATTTGGGACTATTTAACTAATGAATTTAATACAAATACCAAAGAAAAATATTTAAATGCCAAAATGATGAGTCAAAATAAGAAAGAATTAGTTAGACAAAAGAAAACATTAGAAGATTATAAGCAAAAATATGATGAATTAAGAGATGAAAAAAATACATATGGAAGACAAAAAGAAATCGCATTGTATGAATATCATCGTAGAAAAGATCAATTATTTATTATGAAAATTATAGGTTTAGTATTAGTAATATGTTTAATATTAACAGTTTTAATTAATACATATTTACCATATGAAATGATATATATAATCCTTATTGTATTTATAGTATTAATATTATATATCATATATTACATATATCTAAAGAACCCTGGTCGTAGTAGTCGTAGATGGGATCATTTATACTTTAAACAACCAGATGAAGATATCACTATTAAGAATTTACCAGATGATTTTGATTTTAATAAATTTGATAAAAAATTAGATAATGAATTTGGAAAATATTTAGATAAATGTCCTAATACAACTTCAGTACCTACTACTGCTCCTACAACAACACCTTAGCATAAATAAAAATTGTAATTGTAATTTTAGATTTTTTTTATATAATTTTTTATATTGAAGCCTAAATTTAATATAATCAAAGGGTTACAGAATAATATAATATATTTACATTAAATACTATTAAATATTATTAAATATGGATTTTCTAGATTCATCTTTTACAGAAAATAAAATATCAAAAAAAGATTATCAATTTGCTTTTGATAATGATGATATTGAATTTATTAGAGAGCATCAAGATTATAATTTTTTAGAATATGATATTATCCTAGAATATTGTATTATTAAACATTTGCCATTAATTTTTGAATATTATTTAAATAAAGATATTGAATTAAATAAAAGAGAAGGTGTACTATCTAAATTACATATTTTTATTAATCTAGCTATAACACATTCAAAAAGTAACCAACATTTTCTTTTATTATTAGTAGATAAATATTGTAAACCATCTATATCTTTATATGATATAAATCAAATATTTCCAAATTATAATTCTATCATAAATTATACCCATTTAAATTTTGCTATTTTTGAAAAAAACATTAAAGCAATTATAATTCTGTTAGAATATGGATCTAGAACAGACATTTTATATCCAATTGATAATCGAACCCCAATCCATCTTGCTATTCTTTTGGGTCATCAAGCTATCCTAAAAATTTTATTAGAATTTTCCAATAAAGAAATTATTAATAAATTTACAAAAAAAATAGAATCACCGTTAAATCTAGCTATTTTAGAGAATGATTTACCAATGGTTAAACTATTAATTCAATATGGTGCAGAAGTTAATCAAAAAAATAAAAATGGTTATACCAGTTTAGATATAGCTAGAAATATTGAAAACGAAGAAAATAATAAGGAAATCATTGATTATTTAATAGAAAACAAAGCTACTCAAACCTTTAACTATTTCAAATTATAGTTTTTCTTTGTTTATTTAGTTTATTTATTTATTTATTTTTTTCATAAGTTTAAATTTTAATTATTAAATTCATAATATATTATAAATTATTTTTAATTGTGATTAATATATGTCAAAATATTGGGGGAATCGTCAATGGTATTGGTATCATATGATGAGTTATACTTCACCTAAAATACTATCAAATAATGATAAAAAGTTATATAAAGACATTATTTATTTAATGACAAAATTAATCCCTTGTCCAACATGTTATGGTCATTTTATAGATTATTTAAAAAACACTCCGATTGATTTTACCAATCAAGAAACAATGATCAAATGGTTTTTTACAGCTCATAATTTTGTCAATTCTTCATTAAAAAAACAAGTTCTTTCAAAAGAGGAGGCTGATGATATATATATTAAAAATAATTCAACATCTATATCTCTATTAAAACCCAATCTAGAAAATAATGATACAGAGATATTAAATGCTAAAACAAGTACCGATTTAAATTATGAATTAAAACCAATAAATCATTCATATCTAAATGAGTTTATAAAATATCATGCTGAAAGAGCCATTTATAATTATGAACCTTATATATATGTTGCTAAATTAATAGAAAGATTAATTAATATTTATCCGTGTAAACAATGTAGAGAGATTATACTAGAATATAATAAAAAAAATCCAATAAGGATATTAGGTGTTAATCCAATAACTTTCCGTAAATGGTATTATAATTTTTTTGATAAACAAAATCTAAGTAATCATTTTACGTATAATTGGAAAAATATAAGTTAAAAAAATTCTAATTTATTCTTTTTTTTAGTTATAAATATAAATATAAAATTATTATTTATATAATAAAAGTCAGATGAATAATATTAATATTAGTAAAAATATTGATGCTTTAAGTATTAATATATCGAATGCTTTTAAAAAGAAATATCCAGAAATTGATCCGAATCATTATGCCCCACCTTTTATAAAAGATTTTATTATTAAGTCTAAATCTGATTTTACAAGTCAAGATGGTGTACAAAAGATTATTTCAAGTATAACTAAAACTTTGAATCATTTTAGAGATAATACAAATAAAGAAAGACAAAATAAAGGTATGGTTGACTTTTCAATTAATCCAGCATCACAACTAAAAACTAAACCAATACCACAACAAAATCTAGTTGCGCCTGTTAAGTATACAAATACAAATACAAACCTAAACACACCAATGAAAACTGAATTTTTAAATAAGAATCCATTAATAATTGACCCTGGAATGGTTTCAAATATAAATAATCAAAATCAAAATCAAAATCAAAATCAAAATATTTATTTAAATCATATAGAGACCAATAATTTGGAATATAATCCATTTAAAGGTTTACCAGGACATCCAAACCAACCTGAAAATAATTTATTATCTTCATTGAGTAATTTACCAACTGAAATAAACAATACAGATAGATTTATTTTAACAGATAAACAAAAAAATTTAATTAAAGAAGAAACAGGTGAATGGATCTATTATCTAGTTATTGACAGTAAAGATCGAGATATGAATATTCATAAAACACCAAATGAATATACAATTCGGTTTTCACCTCCATCATTTAATAATAACGATGTAAGACAAGGTTTTGTTGATCGGATTTTACATAATGTTAAGTCAATTGAACTAATAAAATGTGCATTTCTAGATACATCAACGTCCCCAGATTCAAGTGATTTTAATAATATTGATCCAGCGTATATTATTCTAGAGGTTGAAGAATTTGGTACGAATCATAACGGAACCAATCAATTTCTTAACAAATCATTATCTATTTTAGATTCTTTTACAAAGCAGGGAAAATATAAATATTATAATGTTGATTATAATAATCACGCTATGATTAATAGATTTAATCCACGGGTTACAATTGATAAAATGACAATTAGATTTAGATTACCCGATGGTAGTTTATATAATTTTGGAAATTCAAATAATACTAATTTAGCTACAGTTAATTACCTTCTTTTTAAAGTAAATGTCGTTCAAAGAGTATTAGAAACAAATTATCTTAACCAAACTGATGGTTAATTTTATAATTTTATATTGTACTTTTAGCATTTTTAATACATATTTCATTGAAAAATTGAAATAATGAGTTTGGTTTTAAAAATATTAAATACTGATCACTTCCTCAGAGAATGGCTTCCGGCCGTGCAGAGATGCGTGATTGCGAGCGTAGCGATGAGTCGCGCGGGCCGTCTTTCGAGACCGGTCTGTCGCAGCTGAGTGCGAAGGCGAAGAAGGGCAAGTCTGTTCCTGCTCCTCCTCAGGCGAGTGGTGGTGGTCCCGACAAGGACCCCAAGCGTACCCCTCCCAAGGAGAAGCGGCCTGCTCTTAATGGCTACCGGGAGGGTGGCCGCGGTCGTGGACATGGGGCTAGCAATGGCTTCACTGGTTTCACGGTCACCAAGGGGGCTGGGCACAAGAGTGTCAGCCTCAACACCGCTAAGGAGGCGGTGTCGGAAGTCGAAGCTACTGCGATCGACCTCTTCGCTGATACCGATCCGGATGATTTCTGGTTCGGCGGTAAGCACTCCTTGCTGGACGTCATTTTTGACGACCACTCCGACTCGCACTTCATCTATAAGTGTGAGAAGGCCCAGCTTTTCGTCCGCTCGACACTCGAGCTTTTCGTGGGGTGCCTTGCGCAATACTCTGCGGATTCGTCTGCTGACGAGGGGCTGTGCGGTGATATCGCCCATATCATCGCCAAGACCAAGGATTCTCATGACAAGATCTTACTCACGGCCACCCTGGACACTATGCCCTGGGAGGAAAAATACGAGATTGTCGAGGCCGAGGTCAACAAGGTGGAGGAGTGGCTTTCTGAGCTGACTTCCACCTTTGGTGAGAGCGCGAGCTCTGTCCTTCTAGTCAGTCTAGAGAAATACCGTTCGTCGCTCCCCACTGCCGTTGCGGTGGATGAGTTTCTGACGAACAAGCTCGACCGTGAGGTCACGGCGAACAATGCTTTTTGCGCTGGGAACTTCATTGGGACTGGCCTCACGACGATCAACTTGTACGACGTTGCCCTTAAAAAGGCGATTGACTATCTCAAGTGTCTTCGTGAGTCTATCTCCATGCCGATCAAGTCGGCAAATGATGGTCTCCGTGCGATCCGTAAGCACTATACCGCCGGAACCTTCACGATGGAGTCCCTCACACTTGCTAGCAAGAAGGCTATTCTTAAGCTTTCTGAGGCCGTCGTTTCGTTCTCGAACCTCTTTGGTTCTGCTACGGTCGTCGATTTGACGGACGCTATACTTGTAGCCCTTGCCACCCTTGACCGGTACAACATTACCCCGGAGAAGATCGACGAGGACCTCGACAAGCTTCTGAAGCTGGTCGGTCGTCTTAACTCGTCCTTTTCTGAGGTACCCGGTTGTCGGCCGCCCAAGCCGAAGGATGGTGGCAAGTTATACGAGTGCGCTCGCTGCAAATCGCATGACCACCTGGTCACTTACTGCCCTATGGCGGCGAAGTGTGCCAAGTGCAAGTGTGCCGGTCTTCATTGTAAGCCGAGCACCGAAGACGATGAGGGTTTCTGCGACCCCTTCGGACTCAAGGCTCTGATTGAGCATTTCTTCTTTCTCGAGGTCGCTAAGTTCACGGTCCAAAATACCGATGAGCTTTCCTACTTCCGCGATGCCAGCCGCAAGATTGCCGACACAACTCCCGATAGCTTCGGGGCGTTGATCGCAATTCTGATGACTGCGCCGCGGAAGAAGGCTGCCGCTGCTGCTCCTCTGTCTCTCAAGGAATCTGATTCCTTTTTGAAGGCAGTGGCTTCGCCGCAGTGCCAAGCGTTTCTTTGTGCCCATCAACAGGCAATCATGGAGGAGCAATCCCGCCGTGAAGCTGCCCGCTTGGCAGCCGAAGAAAAGCTTGACGCAGAACGATCGCTTTTCGAGATCCTCCGTCAAAAGAACACTGTCAAGGCTATTACCTTACATGTTCCAGAGACTGAGGCGTTTGAGTGGGAAGCTCCTAGCGAACTCAAGACCATCACCAAGCGGCTTGCCGCAACAGTGGAGGAGGAGATTAGCGAGGTGTCTGAAAATTCGGACGAAGAAGATGCTGATGAAGATGCTGATGAGGCTTTAGCCAATGATCCTTTGTTCAACCGTGGAGGCAACAATCGCGCTCGACCTATGTCGGTTAGCGTGAACGTTCGTCTTTACGGAGAGAACCCCTATGGGCGTCGTTTTGGTGGAAACCACAACGGCAAGGGTCAGAAAGGTCACCAATCCAAGTTTTCTAGCAAGGGTAGTGACTGGTAATCGTCGTCAAAAATCCTGGTGCAGTACGCATTACTGTATTAGGTGGTTTGGTGTTGTTTGAGTGTGTCCGTGAGCGCATGAAGATAATAACAGACTTGTGTTTGTGTTTGTAGTTTTAGCCTTTTTGATGTGTTTGTGTTTCTTTAAATCATAAAAACAAATAAAAAGGTGGCGTCATTTACGCCCCAATTTTTTATTTTATTTTTATTTTTATTTTTTATTTTTTATTTTATTTCATAAATCCAAATAAAAATGTAATAAATTAAAAATAAAAAAATAAATATTAAATATTTATAACAATTTTTTATTTTTTCTTTGTACTATTATGATTTAATGTAAAAATTTTATGACTAACCGGTAATTTTAAAGTTTTTTTATGACATGTTTTTCCTTTATGACTTTTTTTCTTACAAGCTCCAGCTTTAAAGCCTTCATAAAAAGAACATAATCTTGCAAAATCTTTATTTTTTTCATTTAATTTAGTATTAATTTGACAGTTAATATTATATAACCATTTTAATAATGAATCTTGAGTAGTAAGATGATTTTCAACAGGATCTTTATTAAATAGATCATTATAATATTTTCTATATTCAGGACATGGTATTACTTTTCCTAAATAAGTAAAAAAAGTTACATACCCTGATGCTTGTTGAGGAGGTGGATTGTCAATACTATAATTAAAAACAAGTGAGTAAATAAAATCCCATCCAGGTAATTGACATTTCACATCAGCACATTCCGCATACTTTTCATTAACTTCTTTAAAAGATGGGTTTGGTGTATCTAGAAAACCTTGACGTCTCAATTTTCCATTTACTTTATTATGAATTAAATAAACCCATTCTGTTAATTTTTTTCTTGAATCTAAAAAACCATGAACTGGTAAATGATTATGGTATTTAGTAAATGAATTTCTACAATATTTACATGGTAAAACATTTCCTAAATTACTATAAAAAATACCATAATTTAACTTTTCTTCTGGTGTAGGATTTTCTGGATATTGGTAGGCGATTTGATGTAATAATTTCCAACCAGGTGGACCCCAAAATCGTGTATCCATTTGTTAGATATTTTTCTTTATTTAATATTAAAATAGAATAAAATTATTATAGATATATAAAATAATATATACAATAAAATATACAATAAAATATTATGACTGTTAAAACATATATCAAAAAAAGAAATAATTTAGCTTCATTATTAAACAATAAAAAAACATCAAAACGTAAAAATAGACAAAATTTATTTAAGAATCATCATAATAAAGATAAAAAAAAAAATCAAAGTGGGGGGCAAAATGAACCTAACTCTGAAAAACAATCAGAATCAGAAATTATACAACAAGGAAATAATCAAGCTATGTTAACAGCTGAATCAGAGGAAATCCCTGAAGATTTTAATACAAATCTACAACAAATGGGTGAAGAAGAAGAACCCTATCAAATACAAAATATCAATACAGAAGAAAGACAACCCCAAGAACATGCGTTAGTAGGTGCTTATAATAATCCTAAAAAAGGTAAACCTGATTTAGAATTAAATAAAGCAATTCAAGAATCTCGTAGTGGGTTATTTCTTGATTATCCAGGAACAATGAACACAAGTAAAGAAAACGCAGTTAAACTTAAATTAAGAGATAAAAGACAAGAAGGGTTTACTGATTACAAAGGAGAAATAACTGATGAAATTGAACCTAAATTTTTAGCTAATAATTTTTATCCAAAAGATTCAGTATATTATGAAATTATGTCTATATCAGGAAAACAAAATCGTAATAATCATCATCCAAATAATCAAACTCAAATGAATCAAGAATTTGAACAATAATTAGAACATTAAAATCTATTGATTTGGTAAGTGTCCGTTTAGAGAAAAAGGTACAAATACAAAATCTATTGATTTGGTAAGTGTCCGTCATCATCTGGATCTACCTTTTTAACTATTTTCTTTTTATTTTTAATTTCTTCTTCAGTTAATTCTTTATCTAGAGAAGTAATAAATAAAAATAACTCATCACTCCATCCATAATGACATCCATTAGGAGATTGATCAATCATAATTTTATCTGATGTATTACGATTATGTAATAAAGCAACTAAAACCCCCTCCCAAGATATTTCATATGTTCTATTTTCTCTTCCTGATAGAAATTCTTTTGCTTCACTATAACCAGATTCATCATTAAATTTCTGTTCTTTCCAAAATGATTTTTTAAAACATAAAGAGGCTTCTGAAATGCGTTCTGAAAATGGTAATCTATGAGGTGGAACATTGACCATTGAGACATATTTATTAATATCAAAACAACCAATGGATGTACATGTTACACAATCCTTACCACTTTTAAGTAATTCTAATATTCTTAATTTGACACTATTAACTGGATAATAATCATCATCATCCATACAAACTATATAATCATAACTAGCTTTTTCTACACAATAATTACGTTTATATCCAACTGGTTTCTTTTCATCTAATTCAAAATACTTGATTCTAGGGTCATTCTTTAATTCTGGTGTATATTCAAAAATATCTTTCACTTTGTCAGTTCCGTCATCTACAACTATCCATTCTAGTTTATCTTTTGGATATCTAATATTTAAAAAGGCATTAATTGCTAATTTAAAGAAATGACGACGATTATAAGTCGGGGTAATTATACTAACAGATGGTAATAAATCATCACTCATCATATCTTTCATTTTTTTTATTTTTTCATTTTTCTCTTCTTCAGTTTTTTGTAATCTAAAAAGATCATTCATTAAATCTTTAAAACGGTCATCAAATATTTTTGCTTCATGTAAATAACTATCTCTTGAGGCTTCACCCATTCTTCTTAAAACTTTCATATCAATGTTTTGAATTTCTCTAATAACTTTTTTAAAATCATTATGATCTAAAATGTACTTAGAACCAAGGTGCTTCTTTAAAGGTTTTTTTGATGAATATTTCACCAAAAATCCTGTTTCTTTAGTAATATAATCCTTCATTGGTGGAGCATCTGAAGTAATTACAATAGATCCACATGATTTAGCTTCATGTATATAATGACCATAACCTTCCGTTTCCGAACAACACAAATGAACACCACATTGATTCATTAATTTAAGTAATTCTTCTTCACTTAAACGTTGTGTTAAATACTCTATATTGTTTTGCTTTTTTTGTTTAATGTTAACATCTTTTGGACTATAAACAATTGTTAATTTAGGGAAATCTTCTTCCCAACAATCAATTATATCTTGAGTTTGTTTATGTTTAGATCTACCACATAAATGAAGATAATGAGTAAAATCTTTTTCAGTGGATTCTTTTCTATCAATACTTTTCCAACCAATCATTTTAACAATATTTTTTCTATTTCCACGACAATTTGCTAATAATGATTTGAACAATTCTTCAGCATATTTAGTTTTTACTAAAATATAATCTATATCTTCTAGATATGGTATCCATGTACGATAATACCATTCTTGATTTGGGATTAATACATTAATATCAGCATATTGGCATAAAGTTTTTGACATAGTTTCTAGAAAAATATTAATATCTGCTCTAGGTGCTTTGTAATGAAAAAAATCTACTAATTTAATTTCTAATTTATCTTTAAAGTGTCTTTCAAGCAATTTAGCCATCATTTTCATATCGTTAGTTAAACCATATTGGTTATTATAAGTAATAATATTTATTTTAACTTTGGTCATTTGATTTTCAACTTTTATATTATTTCTAGTTCTAGGTTATATTATATTGATTTCTTATTATTTAAAAATTTTTTATACGCCAATTTATATTTTTCTCATACTAAATATTGATAATGGTAGATTTCTTCTTGGTGAACATTGATTTAATCCGGATGATTGAGGTGATTGAGGTGATTGAGGTGATTGAAGTGCTTGAAAAGATGTTCTCTTTTGATACGGTGTTGATGGTCTTTGTTGATTAATTTCAGAAGTATCTCTTTCTTGCTTGGATCTACTTCTTCTTAACCCATTATTTTCGGTATCTTTATTATCAGATTGAGTTCTTCTCATATTAGGCATTGATTGTGATAAATTATTATCAGATTCATTTATTTTTTCTCGAATTTTTTTATTTAATATTTCTTTTCTCATTTGATCTTCTGTAATTTGTTTTAGCAATTTAGTTTTTTTATTTATTTCTTCTTCAACTTCTTTAAAAGTTGATTTTATTTCAGCTACTATTTCTTCTAATTCATCAATATGATTGATGTCTCCATCTAGAACAGGATTTTCAATTTGTTTATTTATTTCATTAATTTTAATAGATAAAATATTCTTTTTTTCTTGTAAAATATCCAAAATATGTATTAATTCACCCTTTCTAAATTGTTCATTTTCTATTTTTCTTAAAATATCTTCTTTAACCCTTTGTTCTCTAAATTGATTCAATACGTTATTTTTATAATTTATTGCTTTTTTAATCTGTTTATCTAAATTTTCTTCATTAAAAATTTGTAATTCTTCTCCCTTTTCTTCTGATACTACAATACTTGATTCATCATTATTCACTTTATTTTTATTTACATTATTATTTATTTCATTTTTTGATTCAATATACAATTCAATAGAAGTATCTTCTTTTTCTTGATTAATATTTGATGAAGAAACTTTTATTGAATTATTGTCAATATAGTTTAAAGAATTTCTAGATTTTAGAGAGGAGTTATCATTATCTTCATATTTATTTTTATATGTTTCTTCATTATCAGTATTATTGTCAGTATTATTATCAGTATTATTGTCAGTATTATTATAATTATTATCAGCATCAGTATCTCTTTTTTGATCATGTGATAATTTTATAAATTTTTGACAATATTCAATTTCATCAAATTGAGATTTTATTATTCTATTTAATTCTCCTATGGAATCTTCTTTTTCTAATATTTCATTATTTAAATTTCTTTGAATTTGATATTGTTCTTCTAAATCTTTTTTTAATAATTCAATTAATTCTTCTTTATGTTTTAAATTATCAATTAAAAACTTGTTTTCTTTATTTTTATCATCATTTACATTTTTATCTTTTTGATCTTTTTGATCTTTTTGATTATATGAAATATTATTAAAATCTATAACAGTTTCTTTATTATTATTTTTTTCATCAGTTGGATAATATGTTAATAATTTTAATTCGGTATTATTATGTGTACCATTATCATTATCATTTTCATTATCATTATCACTTTCATCATTACTTTCATCATTACTTTCATCATTATTATTTATACTATTAGAACCATAACTAGAACTAGAATTACTTCTATTATCTGAAATAACTATTTTATTCTTTTGAGTTTTTTTTAATTTTTTTTTTATTTTATCATCAATATCTTGAGAATCTGAATCAGAATCAGAATCTAAATGAACCCATCTTCTAATTCTTTTTAAAAAAGGTTTAGATGATTTAAATCCTGCTTCAGAAGAAATGTCTACATCATTCGCTATTAATTTATTAACTTCTTTTTCAAATCTTTCTTCAGTTGTAACTTCTAATTCATTTTTAATTTTTAGAATATTTTCCTCAATTAAT
>JACCDO012059690.1_pt1 | contig 18965 bp, 11 predicted proteins | sample 7446101 | NCBI WGS metagenome assembly JACCDO01 (sample SAMN15323440, study PRJNA562643) | freshwater metagenome | isolation source: river surface water | place: USA:Blue River Watershed | collected 2017-08-16 | reverse complement strand
TCATCATCATCATCTTCATCATCATCGTCATCATCACCTTCTTCGTCAAAATCTTCATCATCTTCTTCGTCATCGAATTTTCCATTATAAAAATTCGCTAATAATTTTCCACCTTCTTCATTTTCTACCTCCTGCTCTTCATCATTAACCTCGACTTCTTCCTTATCCGACATAATTTTATGATTTATTTTTTGATTTAAACGATATTAAAATGATTGCTATAATTTTATATATTACTAGAGTACTCTATATCAATCGCCTCTTCACAGAAAAGTTGTATAGGATGTAAAGTGTCTGTACTTCTCGTTTCAACACGAGAAAACTAATACCAAAAATGGTAACTCCTCAAAGATCTCTGAGATTCAGTGTGGGACCGGACCTACCAGGCCCTATTGGTACAGCAGATTGTTATATGTTAATAAAAATTAGTCACGTTCTCGTTATAAGCAGCAAATATATTCGATAATACTTGATTGATAAATTTTTTGACCTTGCTGAAAAAATAATAATAAAAAATATCATGATGTCAAACAGGATATAGATAACAAAAAATTTATCAGTGAAACAACTCGGTAATAATGCAATTATTTCATTTTGGACATCTATTATTCTTGTTATTTCTTGAGGAACCCTAATTATAATTAAACGAATTTTCTCCTGACAAAGTCTTTGTCAGCAGAATTCACTTTTGAGAGCATTAAAAAAACAGACAATTCACCATTTTTCTGACAAGAAATTGATAGAGTTGAATCACCGATCAAAAGAAGCAACATACAATCATAGTTTTATATTTATAACTTATTTATTGACATAGAAAAGTATCCAAGAGTGAAAATACAAGAATAAAAAATGAGTACTACAGTTGTTGATATAGTTACTGAAACTAGTTCACCCAAAGGCGCCAAGAAATTAAAACTGTCATCAACAGAGGAATTACTTGCTATTGAAAAAGATGCTCGTGTATACGAATATACTTCAGCAGCAAATCCTAGTTTACCAAAAATTCCAGTTATGGTTCATCCATCGTCGTTACATGAATCTGGTCCAACACGTGTCATTCCATTTGATTTACATGAACACATGTCAATTCCATATGCTGCAACATCACCAAATTTAATGGCATCATTTGTACGTATAAATCCTATGGATACAATTAAAACTAATGCTACAGCTACATCTCAAGCATTTTATGTTATAAGAGGTTCTGGTATTTCACGTGGTGGCGATGATGAAATACAATGGAGTGAAGGCGATTTATTTGTTTTGCCATCCGTATCTGAAATTACCCATAATGCTGATACTGATTCTGCATTATATTGGGTTACTGATGAACCATTGTTAAATTATCTTGGTGTTACCCCAAATTGCAAAAAATTTTCAACAACATTATTTAAAAAGGAAAGAATGTTAGCTGAAGTTGAACGTATCAAACATCAACCAGGTGCTGAACATCGTAATCGTATGGGAATTTTATTAGGGAACAAAATTACTGAAGATAATACAAAAACATTGACTCATACATTATGGTCATTATTAAATATGTTACCTGCTGGTGATGCTCAACGTCCACACCGTCATAATTCTGTCGCTCTTGATTTATGCGTAAGTGCTGCAGCAGGAGGCGTTTATACACTTATGGGTCCAGAATTAGATGATGAAGGTTGGGTTAAAGATCCTATAAGATGTGATTGGATACAAGGTACAGTATTTGTTACACCTCCTGGATGGTGGCATTCCCATCATAATGAGACTAATGAACCAGCTTGGGTACTTCCTATGCAAGATGCTGGATTGTACACATATCAAAGAACATTAGATATTCAATTCTCTACTGGACCAAAAAAATAATGTAAAAAAAAAAAAAAACACGCTGTGCACATTTGTTACAATAATAAATATTAATTTTTTTGCATATCATTCGATATACTCACAATACATTGTGACAATTTTGTTGACGTAATTAAATGTTTCTTGATATCATACCTTTTTATTATACAAAATATTTTTTTTACAACAGAATTATAGACAATGCTTATTTATTTATTTCCTTTCATCTTCATCAAATATGGCATCAAATGCATTTTTACTTTTTTCATTACTTGTAGCTACTGATGTTTGATACATAAGTGGGGATGTAATTTCATTACTGCTGTTATTAATGCCATTGTTATTATATTCAATATTTTTATACGGTGTAGTAGATGATGCTATTGAAACAGCTGCAAACTGATTTTCAATTTTATATGATGCCGATGGTATTTTTTCATTATTCATATTATTTTCAATACCTAATATATCAGCCGTATTATTATTATTAAAATTTGGAGGCGAGAACTCATCATCTACAGCTATTTTAATCCCAGTCTATATAAAATCATAACGTTTTATAAATAAATATATATATATATATATATATTTGATAATAATAAATTACCCTTTCAGCATCTAAAGTTCTTAATACTGCATCATTTGTTTTTAAACACTGAGCGAAAAGTTCTTCTCCTAATAAACCATTTGTACCAGCCTCAATAATATCTGTTAACCTGTCTCTACATGCTTCTAAAAACCCTATAACTTCAGCTAATGCTTCATCACTATCAATTCCTGGACTTTCAACTAACATTTCCCGACATAATTTTACTTGATCATTTACAGTGGTTAAATCAGCTGATAGTTTCACGAATTCTTGTGCATTATGCGACTGCACTACGTCCATCGCTGCTGCCATCAATTGAAACCCAAAAACAAGAAAAAGTATACGTTTGTGTCAATACTCCTCTGATACTAATATTTCTCGAATTTTTTCAAGATTTCTTGCGACTTTATTAGGGTTTTGAAAAGTTTGATTTACTAAGTAATCAAGTATAAATTGTGACAGAATCGCACGAGCCAGCAATCACTACCTGCCAAATCAATTATATCTATTAAATCATAATTAATAAACGAATATTATAATAAATTAACAAGTACCGGCATGATTCCGTTAATTTTGGATTTTTTAAGAAAAAAATAAAAAATAATTCAACTATTTTTGGGAAAGAAAATGGAATTTACAAACGAAGATAACCACGAAACACCCCTTTATAAGAGCACATATAGTGCCAATGATTCAGGATATTATAGTGGAACTGGTGCTGCTCCAGCGTCATCATCAAAAGCAGTACTTGCTGCACTACGAGCATTGCAAGATAAAATAAGAAGATTAGAAAGTGAAAGAAGCGCAGCTATTGATGAAACAGCGCAATTACGCCATCAATTAAAAAATCTTGAAATTGAATCAGAGCATGTAAAACAAAGGGAAATATTATCATCACAAAAAACGTTACATGAAGCTAGAAATGCTTATGAAAAATTACTTAATGAAAAATCTGAATTAGAAATTCGTATAAGTAAATTAGAAGAAAAGAATGAAAATAATAAAATTACTATGGACGAATTATATGTTAAAGTAAAATCATTAGAAGATGAAAGAAGAACAGGGTTAGAAAGAATTAAAGTATTAGAAAATGAACATGATATTTTAAGTAATACAATTCATGATGCACAACAGAAAGAAAAAGAATTAGCACGTACAATGGTATGGGAAACTAAAAGACATGAGGATGAAATTGATTCATTAAAACAACAATTAAGAACATTACAAGATGAAGCTGTTGTTGTTAGTAATGCAAAAAAAACTAATGAAACAAAATGTAAAGAATTAGATCAAGTTGTGACACAATTATTGTCTGTAAATGAAGCATTAGTATCTAAAATTACTGGCAAAGAAATACAGCCAACAAAACAAAGTAGTAAAAAACATGCATTAACTAAAACAAAAAGTACAGTATTTGTACCACGTGTAGCATCAGTTGTGACAAATAATATGGTAGCTGGTAGAGCTGTAAAATATGATCAGCGTCATTTATCAAATATTGTTGATAACAGTAATGATAATACTAATAGTGCTGACCAATTAAAAAAGTTAAATAAAATGTACGCTAAATTAGCTCATACAATTAATGATGAAGGTAAAAAAAAGAAAACTACAAAAAAAGTATCATTAAAGTCAGTAGATGACAGTGCAATAAATACATCAATTAATACATCCAATAATAAACCGGTTACACGTTTATCACTAAAAAAGAAGAATGATAATATTTCACCTGGTAATTCAGTTAGGATTCCAACACCATCTTCTTCGTTAGATTTTGATAATTATTACAGTTCTCATTCAAATAATATGAGATATAACAATAGCAGTAACAACAATAGTAATGATTTAAAAGATGTAATCTCTTCATTAGAAGAAGAATTTGATGCATTAAATTCACAATACAGAAAATTATTGTCATCATCTACTATTGATTCTGAGACACAACAAGCAGATGAACTCGTAAATGTTATACAAAAATTGCACAAGAAAGGCGAACAATTAAGAAGTTTAAAATCGCCCCAAAAACTGTAAATAATTTATTAATGTGTGTTGTAATCAAAAATTTAAATTATAACAGTCCATTTTAGATACTAAATTAACTTAGTAGTTGAATAAATTAAGGTAGCAGTTTAATTTAGAAAATAACTAACAAGCAAGTTATCAGTAAGTTATTTGTAATAACCTAGAAGGTATTGTGATAAGTCTTACTTGTAAGCTATTACCGTTGACGGTACTGAAAAAAAATTCTCTATTCCTGGATTCCAGGATTCCTACACAGTCATCAAATTTCGTCACTGCAAGAATCATGCCAGGGGTATCGCATCGGGGACCAGTTGCGGGTGCATTAGGAGTAGGAAAGGTGCATTTAACATTCAAACCTAAGAAAACTAGATCAAGTTATGGTTTTTATGTATATTGCTTAGGTTTATGTGTTTTATTGTTTGCAATATTTTGGTCCAATCCATACTATAAAAGTAAATATAATCTTCCATTAGTTCGTACAATATTTAGTGCATATAATAGTTACACCGATAGTTCGTTAAAATTAGGCAGTACGGATTTACTTAATGAAAATATAAATGCAAATATTTCAATTGTGAGAGATAATAATGGCGTCCCATATATTCATGGTGAAGATGTATATGATGTAATATTTGGCCAAGGTTATATGCATGCTTGTGATAGATGGATTCAAATGGAAATCGTACGCCGTAAAGCATTGGGAACTTTGAATGAATTGTTTGGTAATGATACATTGAATTCAGATAATATAGCACAATCATTAAATATTAAATATTTAGCCGAAAATGATTTAAAATTATTAACGTTAACAGAAAAAAATATTTTACAGGCTTATGCAAATGGTGTTAATGCTTATTTAAATCAATTATCTAATAGATTACCATATCATTACTCATTAATAAATACAAATATTTCAAGTATTGAACCATGGGAAATTAAACATACATTAGCTTTATTAAGAATGTACGCATATGAATATTCACATGGATGGGAGGATGATTTAATAAATTTCATATTTAGTTTGTCAAATGCAAAAATTGATAATTTAAATAACTTGAATACTTATAGTAAATCAAACAACATTAAGTCATCGACTAGTGGTTCATCATGGGTGATAGCAGGAAAACATAGAAGTAGTAAGAAAAGCCAACAAAAGGGTAATGCGTACATGGGCATAAACTTTAATTCATATGTACATAAAGATAATAATTGGTATATAAATTCATTAAAATCGGATAAATTGAATGTAGTTGGTAGTAGTATTCCCGGTATACCTTTAGTATTAATGGGTCATAATGGTAATATTGCATGGGGTTATTCAATATCAAGTACTTCTAATGAGCATTTATATATTAATAACAAGATATATAGTAATGACAATGATTTGTCATCATACGATATGAATCAAGACAAAACATGTCAAATAGATGATAAATTGATATCGCTTGAAAGTATTATGCCCGTGAATATAATACCATACACGCAATCACAATCTTATAAATTTTCATTTGAAAGTAATGCGTTAAAATCCAACACACCACCAATAACTATCGAGAATTTAATAAAGGTAAACCAAGCTTATGATTGGTCATCATTTTCGAACGCATTACAACAAATGAATAATGTTGCTTTGCAATTTAGTTATATGGATAATAATGGCAATATTGGCCACTTTGATTCCAAAAGTAATAATGTGTACAATCCCAAAGATGGATACATCGTCACCGATGACACTTATGATAATAAAATTAATGGTAATAGTTACATTAACTTTTTAATTCACAGTTATCATCATAGTGACAACAATTCATTGAATATAAACGACGAAAGTATGTTGAAATTGTTCACCGACACCTTTTCATCGTCATCACTAAAGCTGTGTAGTATCGTGCAACTGTTGAAAGGAAATATTCATCTTACCGACGACCTGAAAATATTTGATTTAATAGATCAGTTTGACGGTTATTACTCTGGTACGTCAAAATTACCATTATTTTTAGAATCATTTAGATTGGAATTGCGTAACGGGTTTTTAAAATTGATAGCAAGAAATAAATTTAGTATTGAATCGTATTTAAGCGGTCAATCATTTTTAGGCTCATTTAATCAGAAATCAAAATATTTTTATAAAAATAATCTAAATTGGTTGATAGATATTATACTATCCAGCAATAGCAATCATCATGTTTTATTCAAAGAGGCTAACGGTCTTATTGAGTTTTTATTGGATACTTATAATAGGACAATTCAACGATGCCATAAAAAATTTGGTGTAACTATTAATGATTGGCCAGTGTGGAGTGACGTACACCAAGGGTTACTTCAACAATTATATAGCGACAACTATAGTTTATTTATGAAATCATTGATAAGTCATGGCCCAACTGGTATTGCAGGTGGTATTGACAGTGTTATGAATTCATGGTTTGATGCTGATCATACTTATTCATTTCATACAAGAAAAACAAAAATACCAATAAAACCAGCTAAAATTACATCACTTAGATTAGTATATGATATGCAAGAATTAGATAATACATTATACAATATACCATGTACTCCATCTATCAATTATGGTTCAAAATGGAGTGATGATATATATTATACATCATTTGAATCATGGGCGAAAGGTGACATGAATAAAGTCTTATGCTGGTCAAATGAATGTATAATTAAAAATAAAGCAATTGAGTTTAATATAGTTAAAAAATAGTAGTTTGTTAAATAATTATTTCATATTATTTCAATTATAATATAATACAAGGCTTTTTGATAGGTATTATTAAAAACTTTTTTTTATTTTAAAACGCAAAATTAGCTGTTATTTTAACATTTACTGCTTACGAGTCAGCAAGAGCACTTGCACCAGCAACAACTTCAAGTAATTCTTGTGTAATGGTAGCTTGACGAGCACGATTATATACTTGTGATAATTTGTTAACAATTTTCTTGGCATTGTTTGATGCAGATTGCATTGCAGTCATACGAGATGCTAGTTCGGAAGCAACAGATTCTTGCATACATCTCATAACAGTAGCAGAAAAGTATAATGTTAACATGGTACTAAGAATTTCAGCAGGTTCATCTTCAAAAATATAATCAGGCATACTTGCTGCTGTTCCTTCTGCTGGTTGTTTTTGCATTATCATTTTACCATCTTTAGTTGTTACTTTAAATACTTCATCTTCTTCAGACTCAATACCAGTTAAAGATAATGGTAATAATGTACGTATAGATGGTTCACTTGAAATTAAATTATTGAATCTAGTATAAATAATTTCAGCAGCATCAATTTCAGCAGCAAGAAATTTTGCAATTAATAAATTAGATAATTGTGATCCTACAGATGGTTGTGGAATATTTCCTAATAAAAATGTTGCAGCAACAGGTGTTGGTCTTTTGATAAACCATTGTTCACCTTTTCTTCCAACTAATACTAATTGTACATTAATACCTTGTGAATTTAATTTTTGAATACGTTTAGTTGCAGATTTAATTACGGCAGAGTTGTAACTACCACATAAACCACGATCACCAGTAACTAAAACTAAACCAACAGTCTTAACATCACGTACTTCTAAAATTGGTAAATCAATTTCTTCTTGATTACAGGCATCTAAAACAGTTTTATATACCAACTGTAATTGTGATAATAATGGACGAGTCTTTAATACTGCTTCTTGTGCACGTCTTACACGAGCTGCCGCAACTAATCTCATTGCTTCTGTTATTCTTCTAGTGTTCTTTACAGATTTAATTCTATCTCTTAATACTCTGGTCTTACCATCCATAACAATGGTATTACCACGAATAGAACTTCTAACCATATTATTTGTTGGTGAAAATGCAACTACTGCACTTAACACCACTAACAACAATAAAATATGCTTCAACATTTTTTCTTTGTCTGCCTTTAGTCTGCTTACGTCTTCATGTCCCTAAAAATCAATCGACGTTAGGGTTTGCACAAAATAAGCAAAATTATTATGAATAAAATAATCATGGAGCACTCCAAAAATTGATTTAACTTTGCAGTTTTAATCAATTAATAACGAATTTATGTAACAATAATTGTAACTTTACTCTTTATTAAGTTCTTATTTTGGTCTCCAATATTACAACTAAAGTTTCAAAATGATACTAATTTATTTGTATATAAAATTTATGGAAGTTATATATTTAGTTTCTTTCCATTACTATCCATGTATCGCATACGTTGGACCGGGACCGCGCAGTAAACTCATCGCATGTCTACAAGTTGCACATCGCGAAAACTAAAGATTTTTTTGATTGAATTGAATTGAATTGAATTGAAGAAAATGTTAATTATAATAATATTTTTGCTATTAATTCATGTTGGTGATTGTTATTTTCCTAAAACACACTTTAATCCATTTAAAAATCAATTAAGAATGAATACAGTGACTAATGATATAATACCACCATTGAAGAAAGAGAAACCATTAAAAATATTATTATTAGTGGAACCAACACCATTTACATATATAAGCGGATATGCGAATCGTTTCAAAGAAATGTTAAGTTATTTAAAACAAGCGGGTGATATTGTACATATTTTAACACCAGATGAGACAATAGATCCACCAAATAATTTTTTGGGATATAATATAACAAATATTAAAGGTTTTCGTTTTCCATTATATAAACAAGTATTATGTTCATTTGATTTTGGATTAAAGACAAGAGAAATTATAAAATCGTTCAAACCAGATATTATTCATGTTAGCACACCATCAGCATTAGTTTGGCCAGCATCATTTTGGTCATGGAAATATAGAATACCATTAGTAATGTCATATCATACAAATTTTCCAGAATATGCTAAAACATATGCTAAATTCAAAGGAGCTGAAAGTTTTGCTAATTTTTTATTATATAATTTTCATAAATTAGCTGATTTAACTTTATGTACATCACCTCAATTAAAAGATGAAATGATTAAAATTAATGTACCTAATGTTGACGTATGGCTAAAAGGTATAAATGCAGAAAGATTTCATCCTAAATATTATGACAATGAGATGAGAACAAAATTATCAAATAATAATAATAATGAAGTATTATTATTATATGTAGGAAGATTAGGACATGAAAAAAAATTAAATAGATTAAAAAATATTTTAGATGCCATACCAAATGTTAGATTAGCATTTGTTGGTAAAGGTCCAGCTGAAAATGATTTAAAAGAATTATATAAAGGATATAATAATGTTAATTTTGTTGGTGAATTAGTTGGTAATTCATTAAGTCAAGCATTTGCATCAGCTGATATATTTATGATGCCATCTGATTCAGAAACATTAGGTTTTGTTGCTATTGAAGCAATGTCATCAGGTAAACCTGTTATTGGTGTGAAAGCTGGTGGTTTAATTGATATTATTGAAAATGATGTTAATGGTTATTTAGTTGATAACAATGACAATATGTTGGAATTTATAGATAGAACCAAACAATTAGTTAATAATAATGAATTAAGATTGAAATTAGGACAATTTGCTAGAAAATGGGCAGAAGGTTTTTCATGGGAAACTGCTACATCTAAATTACGTAATATACAATATCGTCAAGCTATAACAAATTTTAATGAAAAAATTGAACAACGAAAACAAAAAAATCGTATTTCAGTTGATGTTGAGAATAGATTAAACGAAATAGGACAATATTATAGACCAGATTTAGCGTAAAATAGTCTTCAAAATTAATTTATATATTTGTTTTATTAATCACTTATTTATATTGAAAATACATTTAGTAAAAATCCACGTCACCTGCTAACATATAATCTATAATTTTCCATTGAACTGATCCAGTTTCTTCAATATAACATTGTTGGAATAACATTACATAAAATCGTTGTTTAACTTGAGTTTCACCACCTTCAACAATTTCACCTTTCTTATTTTTTACACAATTTATAATTTGGACTGCGTATACGGCTTGTACAACAGGATAACCTCTTTCTTCTAAGAAATTACATGATATTTTATTTTCATCAATTTCTATTATATTTGAATCAAATGTTAAACCATCAGCTCTTCTGGCTCCTATATCAGCAGCCAATTTTTTATAACAAGCTTCTCCTAACCATGGTTTTAAAGCTTTTGTATTACCTTCTAAATGTGCTTTGATAATTACAGGTACCAATTGTTTTTTTATTTCATCTGCCCATTCTTCTAATATAAAATCAGGATCTAACTTTTTAAATTCAGCTAAACAGATACCTTCTTCTGTTTGTCCCGTTATATTTTCAACTATACCTGACACTGTATAAACTATTGGATTTTGTGAAGTTTCCCAAAACTCTCTAGCATCTGATATTTTATCTTTTATATTTTGCCCAGCTTGAAATGCTTGTTTACCAATATCTGTAGAAGCTGCAACATCTTGTAACTTTTTAGATCTTTTATACAATTCCTTAATAATAGGTGAATCCTGTAGACGTGCTTTCATTTGATCCCAAGCACTACCGCGATCTTTAACTAATACTATTTCACTACCACCTTGTCTTAGTTCTTCAACTTTATCATCAACATTTTCATCATCATCTTTATCCTCATTATCTTTTTTTACAGGTTTATATGATGCTGCTTGAACAACTTTTTTCTGTATTTTACTTGGTTGATCTTGATTAGTCATTTCTTTCCACGCCAATCGAATATTTTCATTTAAGAAATAATACGAATTAATAACTGTATCTTTAATATTACCAACAATGTCACCGACATTAAATGATGGCAACTGATTTATATTGGTCGTGTTAGAGGTTTCCTTACTATCATTATAGGTACTATTTTCACTATTACTATTACTACTTTCATTAGGATTACTACTATTATCATTATCGGATGCTTTAGTATTTGAATTAACCTTTTCTTTATCATTCATTAGATTTTCATTCGTTTTACTTTCTACATTATCTCCCGAATCTTTATCAACTATTTTCTTTAATTTGTCACGAAATGAATCTTGAGATAAAAACCGATATTGAGTACGATTATTATTATAAACAATACCAACAAATTTCTTCTTTTCTGCATGTATTAGCAGTGACCTCAATGGGGCTGTGCAAATTCGACGAAATGCACTCATGATTGATTGAGTTGTGACAAAATACCACGGTCCATATAATTTTCAAGTTCCGGGTAACCGGTACTTGTAAAATGTAAAACATTATTCTACAATTTCATTAAATTGAAATGAAACAAAGTGGTAAATCTGCCAGTCAAGACTATCAAACCAGTTGTTGAAATCTATCACCTATTAATGACTCATTTTCGAATATTCAAAAGATCCAAAACCCTAATTCGTCCAATCATTTTCGCGAGATTTTTATAAAATTTTTTACATACCGAATTGGGAGAACATCAAGTGCAATGAGTTTGAGCAATGCCGCGAGTGCACCGCCTTATCTTTGTTATAAAGAGTTGGTTCCATGCAATGTTGTTGAGTGTTCGTGTTTCTTTACTATAGATGAACATCAATATTTAATAGTTGGGAGATCAACATTGTTATCAATCTATGAGGTAATAACAAATGATTCGTCATCATATTTAAAGTTATTATCGCATTTAAACATATTTGGGAAGGCACAAGATATTAGCACATATACTATTACGTATAAATCCGTAAAATATGAAAGAATTATAGTTACTTTTGATACAGGAAAAATTATTATTGCAAATTATAATCCATATACAAATGAATTAAAGAGTATTCATTTATTTAATGCCGAAATAAATGCGATTGGTGTTGGCTCTGAAGTTGTAGCAGATGATCACGGATTTCGTATTTCACCTGGAATTGGAAATATACCATACATAGCAATTAATCAAAAGTTATTAATAGCATGTACAATAATTTATGGTCGTCAATTTTTATTCATACCATTACAAGAAAATAATGTTAATTTACGCAATAATAATCCTGGTCAAAATAATATTTCTTCAAATATGCACGAAAGATTTATTATTGATATTGTAGAACAAAAAAATTTATTTGGTAATGTTCTTGATTTTGCATTTTTATCAAACTGTGCAATGCCGACATTAGTTATATTGCAAGAACAACCTGTACCTATAGGTCATATTGCTAGAACTAAATATACCTGTTCTCTTACTGCTATAACCATTGATGTCTTAAGTAAAAGTTGTGCAGTTTTATGGCAACAAACGAAACTACCACATGACTGTTTTAAAGTAATACCATTTATCGAAACAAAATCATTATTGTCATCAGTTGCTATAATCAGTTTAAATTCAATATTAATTGCAGCAAAAGATTATGTTATTGCATTTGCTACAAATGGTTTTGCTGAAGTAGATATTTTACCATCATTTCCTATACATCAATGGCAATATAATGAAGGTATAGAGTTAGATGCATCCTATTGGGTTGAAACTACTAATTGTTTAATTGGTACACTAAAAGATGGAAAAGTTATATGTATAAATTTATTATTACCATATGATAATGTGAATAATGTTGTTCAATATCTCAAAATTAATGCTGAATTTGTGACAATTGGAACGAAACCAAGTAGTTTGTGTATATCAAAAAATAATAATTTAATATTTTTAGGATCTAAAATTGGTAATAGTATGCTTTTCAAATGTTCATACAATGTAGAAACAGCAAATATTATTGCATCAAATTTGTTACTGACACAACAAATACAGAAAAAAGCAAAAAAAAATGATGAAATTGTTTTTTTAAATGAACCATTTATTGATGAAATGCACCAAGAAGAGAAAATATTGTACGGTAAATTAATCGATCGTATAAAGCCATCTAATGTTAATGAAATATCATTGCAGTATAAAAGATATAGTATAGATATTGTAGATGAAATTAATTCATTAGGTCCAATATTAAATTCAATATTTTGTAGTCCAGATGACACATTTGATAATGTGAATGAAATAATATGGGATCGTGTTAAAGCTACAAAACTAGATGACGATGAAATATTATCATCCAAAAATAGTGCTTCTGCTTATATTGCTGAAAGAGAATCAAAAGATTTTTTACAAATATCTGCTGGTCTTGATACTGATGGCGCCATCTATCGTGCTCATAAAGGTTTAAAATTAAGCAAAATTGCAAATAGAAATTTTCCAGGTGCTACGTCATTCACAACAATTAATGTCAATAAAAATGAGACATTAATACTTATGAGTTATGCTAAAAAAACTAGAATTCTGAAATGTTCATTAAAATCAGGCAATGCGTCATCCGATTTAAATATTAAGGAAGTTGTACCTAGTGATGTATGTTTAAATGGTTCTGAGTCGACAATAGCAATAAATTTTGTTGCATCCAATGTTGTAGCACAAGTTCATGAGTATGGAGTTAGAGTAATGCAAATAAATACGGATAAAAGTGGCAATAACAAATATGTTGGATTACAAGATTTATTGCTTATTGATAGAGAAGATGTTGGCGGTTTAGGTGGTAGTATCAATGAAATTATCGTGTCTTGTGATGTATGTAATAAATGGATAACACTATTATCCTCAAATAAAACATTGTACTTACTAGAATATGATAGTAAAGAGTCCACATTATTACTGTTATGTAAATGTTCAACCAATGATACAGTTTCAGCATTAGGTAATTTAATAAACGGTGCATGTATTTCATCCGCGAGTTTATATTATGGATATTATCCTATGTCATCTGCAAATATATTAGAATTTAATTATACGATAGATACCAACGAAGCGTTACTTGATGAAGATACTTTTTTATATAAACAAGGTAAATCAGAAGCGAAAGATGAAATTAAAGTTGAAATAAAAGAGAAAGTAAAAGAAGATGTGAAATCAACTAAAAGAAGTAGAAATGGTAGTAAGAAAAAAGAAGATTCTGCTGTAGATGCAACCAATTCTACTCATGATACAGATGCAACATCAAGTAGCGATAAAATAGTCGATAAATGTTATGTTGTTATCGCGGACAATATTGGTTTTGTGTATATAATATGCGTCAGTGAAATGAAGTTGGTGTTTAAATCATCATATTTAACGTTACATCAATCTAAAGTACTGAATTCTATTGATAATAATTTAGATGATTTATCAAGTAGATATTTTTGCGACATCAAATTAATTCGTTTAAATCATAGTAACAGCGTCAAAGATGTATCAAGACTATGTTTTATTGGCATATTAGATAACGACGATTTAATAGTTTATTATGGTAATGAATATAGCACAAGTAATAAAGCACCTGTAATGCAATACTATATTAAAATTGATCATCAAACAGCTACTAGAAAGAGACGTAATAAAACGAAAGGCAACAATTTGACGGATACATTAGATGCAAGTAGAGGTAATATTAAATTGATAAATATACCATCTATATTAAATGGGTGTAATGGTATTGGTATTACAGGATCACGTCCACTACTTGTCTATAACAATACTGGTTTACCTAATATTTTGCCATTATGTTTACCTGAATTGCCATTTATAAATTCAGGATCATTTATTATTGGGGCATTTAACGTTGGTGATATAAATGGTGTAGCAACATTATGGTATGAACACGATGTAGTTATTGATGTGTTGAAGTCATCAAAGCAAACTATATTAGGATTGTATCAACAATTACCTAATTTAGATATTATTGGTGGTACTGGAAGTACATTAACAGTCAAGAAAATTAAAGCAAATATAACAATTCATCACTCTATTGAAGTATTACCAAAATCAGATGATCGTGTTGAACAATCATTATTAAAAAACAAAACGTTTATTATTTCATGCTCTGAAAATATTAAATCACCATTTATTCCTGATACATTAACCGAACAAGAAAAAGCTAAAGTATATACCGTTGAAAAAATTGTTACCATGAAAAAGCCAGATCCTGCAAGTGGTGAAAAGATGGAAACATTGTATAAAAAGTTTTATCCAGACATGAGTAGCTTCTGTAATCCTGCTACTAGCAAGTATGGCCCACCGCCATCAGTTTCGTGTAAATCATTTAGATTAGTTACTGTTCAGAACGGTAAAGCAGTTGATATTTTTCAATTTCCATTACGAGAAGAAATTGTGAATATTGAAACATTATATTTAAATGTTGAGAAACCAGTATTAGGCAACGTTACTGCTAATACGAAAAAGCAATACAGCAAACGTGTGTTTATTGCTGTATGTACTATTGTCAATGAAAAACATGGTGAAGATACTCAAAGTGATGGCGGTTTATATTTATTTGGTATTGATTATGCACGCTTTACATTGGAAAACAGTAGTGAGGAAATTAATTTAGAAAATAATTTGAATGATTACAATTTCAAAGAGCAGTCATCAATATCACAAAGTAAGTTTTTAGCATCAATATTACCAAAGTTGAGGTTATTATGGAAAGGTAAAGGTCCCGCAACTGTTGTGAAACAATTCGGTGAGTACATTATATCAACAGTAGGAAATGTTGTTTATGTCTATAAATTAGTGGCTGAAACATTATCATTAGAACAAATTGCTTTTTATTTTGCAAGATTTTATGTCACAAGTATCGCGGTTATTAAAAATTATATTATATTATCCGATTTTTGTCAAGGATTACAATTTTTAGTATTTCGCGAAGAAGATTCATCATTACATTCGGTGTCATGTTCATATGATAAGTGTGTATCATTAACAACATCATTTATATATGATAATGCTGCATTAGGCATATTAATCGGCGATAATGAGGGTAACATAAATTTAATGCAGTATAATCCCAATAAAATTGAATCATTTAATGGTTTGAAATTATTATCATTAGCTGATTTTTATGTTGGTAGTATTATAACGTCTATAATAGCTCATTCAACATTAGCTATTCCGTCAATATTAGGTCTACCACAAACGTTATTAATCGATGCTGGTAATCAACCTACTAATCGTGGAGGTGTATTAGATGTTAGATCAAGAAAACATTTACCACCTAATATATTAGCATTCGGTACTAGGTTAGATAAATTAGGAAGTTATAAAACGATGAATTTAATAGGTACAGTGAATGGTTGTGTTGGAATTTTTATACCTATTGACGAAAGAATATACCGCCGTTTAGCATTATTACAACAGCTTATGGCTGTTGGTGTCGAAACATGTTGCAATTTAAATCCTACTGAATTTAGAACGATGAAATCATCTAAATTTAAATTAGATTCGAATAAAGGAATTCTGGATGGTAATTTATTATGGAAATTCATCACTTTAGAGCACAAGTTACAAAATGAATTGTGTAATACGATGGGAATAAGTACGGATATAATAATTGAAAATTTACAAGAATTGGATTTATTAACCAACTTTTTTTAAGCTAAATAATTATTTTACAAATGTGTATATGATGTTATTTAAAATATTCGATTTGTTTCATATAAAATACATACTTTATCTAATATTTTTGTACTTACATGCCACTATTTTCATACCTTTGTTGGTTTATGGAGTCTAAATATTCTTGTTTTGTAACATGATCCATAACACTTCTTCTAAATGAAGATCGTACTGATGGTATCCAACCTGTGCTTTTAGTGAATCTAGATGAATGATTTGAATAATCTCTTTCAGAGGCAATGGTCTGAATTATATTAATATTTTGTTCTGACTGATTTGATTGAGAGGAAGTTGACTCGATATCTAACGTTTCTCTTCCCAATGGACTCTGTGTAACATTTGAAGGTTTTAATTCTTCACCATCATTACTTTTGACTTCACTTATTGCTGGCAAAAGCATATCCATTATAGAAACTTTAAACCATCCCCATTTTTCAAAACATCCAGCAAAATATAATTGAAATGGGAAAGTAACCAATAGTGGTGCTGATGACTCAAAATTATATCGAACAACAGGTGCAGCTATGGCTGCACCAATACCATAACTTATAACATTTGTCAATAAAATTATAATATCACCTCTCAATTTTACACCTCCTTGAGTATAACCAAATAAATATTTAAATAATGCTTCTGCAAGTTTAACTAAATTTCCCGTTTGAAATACTACAACATAACCAAGTTTTGAGCTCCAATGAAACAACGACCCCATAACTATAGTTTCAATGCATACATAATATCGATTATAGGAAATCGATTCAAACATAAACTCTAAATTTGTTATAAATAAACCTATGGTTAATAACAATAAATTAATTGCAAAAACATCCCTTCTGTCATTATAATATTTCGATAATATGCAATCCAAAAATGTTCCACCTAAAATATTGCATAAAATAACTACTAATTTAAATACTGCTAAATCAAAATTATTCGTTTCTATATCAATTACCATAAGAATAAAATTTCCTGTCATCATACTACTAAAACAACCAAATTTAAAGTATGTAGTAACATTTGTGTAACAAAATAAAAACGCTAAAAGACTCAAATGAGACACAGAACAAGCGAATGCATAACTTACGCCATTTATTGTAAACACATCTGTGGGAGGTGGAAATTTTACCAAATCTAAATATGGTGCAGTTGGTTTTGTTGAAATCATTTTTTTATATTTCTTGGAATGATTAAGTAATCACTTATGATGAAATGTTCGTTTTAATTCAACTTATTATTAATCTGATTATTGCTTAGATCTATTTCCAGAGTTTATGCTAAGGATATTTTTTAGCCTTGTTCCTTTTTTCATATTAGATTTTCTTTTCTCTATCAAAAATTAAAAAATGCGGACCTGAGGGATAATTTTAATTAAATGCAATTATGTATATTGTACTAAAAACTAGGTAATTGTATATAATAACTGTCAATGATCAACAATTCTAAAAATATTTCAATATGTATTTACTTTAAAAACAATTTTTCACAATTATAACAATAAAATAATATAAAATATTAATAATTTCAAATAGCTTTTGCGCACAATTTTTTCATATTTTCCTTTATTTCATTACGTTATCAGAAATAAATTCATTCATACTTATAAATTATATCATATAACCTATGATTAAATGCGACTTAATCTTATCGGACCTTTTATGCTATCTATATCATTAATTTCGATAATATTGCCCTTTTGTAATACATTTATTCTACCATTTCTTGCAAGCTCAAATGAAATTTTACGTACAATGGGACATAGCTCTTTCCAGTTGACTAATTTTAAATGAAGTCTTGGTACTTCACTTGGTCAACATGATTTTGCACGACGTGAAACTAACTCAATTATACCTTTCTCAAGTATTTCCTCATATTCTTCAAGTAACGACTTTTCAGCATTTGATACAACTTCTTCAAGTTTACGTTTCATAACTCTATGACTGACTGTACTTGTACTGTACTCATCTATGATCAAGATATGGTCATTCATCATCATCATCGCGTGTTCCTCCAAAGGGGGCCGCCTATTTATCCCACAAAACGGCCTTGTTGAACCAAATTGTGCCAATTATCCCGTGATTTATGAATACTCCTTAAACCAGGTTAGGGTGATTAATTGTAGTTTACATGAAACGTGTCATCTATACACTATCTTTGAATATGCACAG
>JACCDO010168793.1_pt1 | contig 18970 bp, 11 predicted proteins | sample 7446101 | NCBI WGS metagenome assembly JACCDO01 (sample SAMN15323440, study PRJNA562643) | freshwater metagenome | isolation source: river surface water | place: USA:Blue River Watershed | collected 2017-08-16 | reverse complement strand
GTAAATAATCTTTATAAAGCTAATAAAATTTACTTACAAGGAAATTATTCATATATATATGCTGCTCTAGAAGCATTAATTGAAAATAGTTTGCATTTGCAAGTTAGTATGCTAGATATAGAAATCAAAAATTGGGATAGTATAAATATTTCCTGGAAACTACTATCACATTTTACTAATCTTAAATTATTATACATAGATGGAAATAATATTCCACAGACTAAAACCACTCTAGATATTACAGCTTGTTTACCACAATCTCTACTCGCATTTTCTATTGTAAATATGCCATATTATAATGAACCATTTAGCCATACACTAAATAATAGCAATCTTAAAGTAATAAAATTATTAACACTAAAATTTAATCAGGCAATAAGTAATTTACCTCTTTCTCTAGAAACACTTATTATAGAATCTGGTGAATTTAATCAACAAATGGATAATTTACCTAACAGTTTGAAACATTTAATAATGCTTTGTCCTAAATTTGCAGCACCTCTAAATAACCTACCACACGGTCTAGAATATTTTGCAGGCTTACATTTCAATTGTTTAATTTATCCGGAACATTCTTATGAATTAGAACTAGCAAATTTACCTAGCAGTATTAAATCAATATTGCTAGATAAAAATTTATATGATAAACATCATACAGACCTAGCAAATATATATAAAGATTGTAATATTGAATTATATGATGATTTTAATAATTTTTATGTTATAATTAAAAATCTACTTGCTAGATTATATTAAGGAACCTTACATCTTATATTTTTTATTATTTGGTTAATTTGCCACAGTGCATAAATCTTTTGCCGGATGGCTACTAGTTATGCACTCTGGCAATTATGGCAATTATATATTATATATTATATCAACTAATACAGAATTTAATATAAAATTGATTCTTTTACTTATTCTAGATTACTTATAGATTACTTATTCTAGATGGCTGAAAATACAAATACTTGTCAAATTTGTTTCAATATCATTCTAGAGGGTGATAAAGTAGAAATCCTCTTAAAAAATATTCATTGCAAGACTATTATAGGTAAATATAAATGGCATCAATCTCTTTATTGTTTTGGTTGTTTACAAGCGGCACGTAAATTACTTTGGCGGCATTTCCTTAGTTTATTACTAGAAAGTGAATGTACTTGTGCTGCAAATATGCTAGCATCATTAAAGTATTATGATATACCATTACGAATTACAAACAATATGCGCGTAGATGGTTTACCAATATACGCATTATATTATCATGATAAGATGTTAAGCGGTAAACTAGAAACCGGAATGAATGATATGGAATTAGAAAGATTTAGAGATAAAATAAAAAATGCAAAAAATGCAATGGAAATCGAAATTGGAAAAGGAAAACAAACAAATGAAGCCGCATTTGCTGTATTAAATGATCTTTTTCAAAATATGAAGGTTTAAAATTATCTTTTTACATATCCTTTAACCTTCTAAATATTTTTGGATAGCGTTCGTAAAAACCAATCTTAAACACAATTATAAAAAATTGATTTTTAACTAAGGGAAAGGTTCGGAAAACCATCTTTTAATAATTAACTAAGGGAAAGGTTCAGAAAACCATCTTTTAATAATTAACTAAGGGAAAGTTTCAGAAAACCGTAGGTTTGCTGAGCTGATAAAATTGATTTTTTATTTGATTATCAATAAACAAATAAATTTGATATAATGGATGCAAATTATTATAAAGAAATGCAAGAATTATACAATGCTTGCATAAAATTTCCAGATTTAGAAACATATTTGAAAAACTATTTAGAAAATCATAATAAATTTGATTATTGTGATAGTGCAGGTGCATATGAATGTATTGTTGTTAAAATACAAAATGAAAATAAATATGTATTGGATATAAATATATATCCTACTTGTGGTGGTATTAACAATCTTCCCCGTAATGAAAAACAAATTTATCATACTCCATCTGAATTGTTTGAAAATGAATATATTAATTTAGCATTTGGATATGACAATTTTCTAAAAAATTATATTGGTTATAAAAAAAATCCCGAGGTATTCACGGACTTATTACAAAAAGGAAAAATATCCGACAATTTATAGTTGTAATATTATTTACTATTTGATTTTGATTTTTTTTCGATAGTTTATAGTTCATCGTGTGATTGAAAAGTTTCACAGTAAATATCTCCGATATGGCATCCATAACTATTACACATCATTTGATACTTTTGACCTGGTTGATAGTTATTTTCTATATATTTCGCAAGTGTTTTGCTTGTATATTTATCTGATGCGATTTCAATAGCACATTTATAATAACAAGAATCAATTATTTCATATTTTAAAATAACTTTTCCACATAATGTAATATTGTTATCATAAGTAACTAAATCTAAATAATTTTCAAATGTAGGATTTAAATAATATATTCTTTCAGTAGAAACTGAATTAGTTTTGTTATTACGTGTAGTTATACTATATTCAATACTATAACTCATTATTTCAGTAGTGGTATAATATTCTGTAGCATCATTGCATTTATTAATAGTATATGGTATAGGTAATGCAATTGATATAGATAATGCCGCTAGTAATGCAATAAGTTTCATTGCAACTAACATTTTTTTCAAACTTGATTGCTTTTTCTTTTGCTAAGTTTACAAATTAATTATTTCTAAATAGAGAAATACTTTTAAGCTGCTAGAAATCAATTTTTTCAGCTCAGCAAACCTACTCAGCAAACCTACTCAGCAAACCTACGGTTTTCTGAAACTTTCCCTTAGTTAATTATTAAAAGATGGTTTTCTGAAACTTTCCCTTAATTAAAGAGGAGGTTTTTAAGGAACCTTAGGTTCCTTAATTTGAAACCTTATTTATTAAAAAAAAGGAAGTTTTTAAGAAACCTTGGTTTCTTAAGTAGATTGTAAAAGAATTCTATCCAAGGTGTATATTTGCAATCATATTTGCTAGATTCGTTGGTCGGAATCCATTCACATTGCCATTTGAATAAGCTGCGTTCTGGATGTGGCATTATCACATAATGATTTGCGGTTTTGGATTTAAGACCGATTATATCATCGTCGGAACCGTTAGGATTGCTAGGGTAGTCAGAAGTAATATATTTGCCTAGTGGTTCTAGAGTATCTTGCCATCCAGGGGTGAGGATGAAACGGCCTTCTCCGTGTGCTACCCATATTCCCAATTGCGAATCAGTATTTGTAAAAGGTGTTTTATATTTGACAGGTAGCCAGCGAGATTCAAATTTGCTAGATTTATTTCTAGCCATAGAAACTTTATCACCTAGGAGGCCGTATTCAACCAGAATTTGACATCCATTACATACTCCTAGAACAAATTTACTAGCATCTTGGAAAATAGGTTCCCAGAGATGAGCTAATTTCGTCTTCATAATCATAGCAGTTGCCCGACCCGAACCTAATACATCACCATAAGCAAATCCACCTACAAATACTACACCACAACACTCTAACAAGGCATTCTGGGCGTGGGGTGATATCAGCAATTCATTAATTGTAAAATCTCGGCAAATTACATTGCTAAATTGCATAAACGCAGCTGCCATTTCACGGTGGGAATTACTACCTTCATCCCGGATTATAGCTATCTTGATTGGATTGCTAGGATTGCTAGGATTGCTAGGATTAATTTCTAGAATATTAGATATTGTAGATTGTGATATTGTAGGCCATTCGTATGTGTAAGGTTTATAATCTATTTTATATGGAAATTCACAAGTATCTAATTCTAGAGATAAGTGCATACGTTGATTAAAAATAGTTTCTAGCGGTTGGGATTCATTAGTATCCTTGTTAATATCCTTGTATTTAATATTTAGTTCTGTTTTGGATGGTTGTAAAACAGCAATGTAATGCCAATTGTTTGATAATTTTGATGCCTGTAAATCATTAATTTGAATTACTAAATAATGATGGTAGAAAATACATTCCTGTAGTGTAGGCAGATTTGCTTTAGTGATAATAAGACCGACACCACTAGCAATTGTCATTTCTTCTAATATTTCCATTATTGTAGAACCATCGTGTACCGCTAGAATATCACCAGTAGTAATTAAAGATTGTATTAATGCAAATTCAGTAAGAAATGTATTGATATCTGTCTCTAGAAGATTTAGAAAATCAATATAGTAAATCGTGCTAGAATCATATTTGTTATGATTAATTAGTAGATTAATGCGGTTAGTAATATCGATTTCTTGTACTAAGGAATAAGAAGTAAGAACTAGAGTGGGGGGTGATGTAATGGTTCCTTTTTCAGGAGTTTTCATTGACATAGTGAGAGAGTCTTTACCACCATCTATAGCTAATTGTAGTGATTTTAATCTGGCAGCTAGATGAATAACACCGTAATAAAGGACTTGTAAACATTCGCGCGACTTAGCATTTAACATCCAATTACCCGATAATTTAATGCTAGAGAGGGATAGATTGGGGACTGCAATAAGATTACATAAGAGTTCGCAAACTGTTTTATCTATCCATATGTTGATTGGCTGTCCAATATAGATATTTTCACCAATCGCACTAAGAATGCCCCCTGGCGAAAGTGGTGATACTCTAGTGATAGCATAATTAGATAGTGGTAGACTATAAGGGCCGATACAAGATTGCTGTACTACGGAACCACCAACACTTCTATCAATCTTATTTGTTAGATGACATTTAAATGCGCGCTCTAGAGGTGCTTCCTGGCATAATTCAATGTTTGAACTGTCGTTTTGTTTTGTATGAATATGATAGTTTTGGAAAAAGTTAGATATATTTTCAGATAAATTTGTTGATGAAGTATGAATATCTTGTAATTGGGAAGAATAGAATGCATTAGAATAATGCGTTGCCACGTGATTTCCGATTTTGTTATAATGAAAATCGTATTTTTGATTAGAAACTAGAGTGAATTGGATAGTACTAGATTTGCTAGAAAGAATTGTTCCAATAGTATGTAATAATACACCTTCTCTAGATGCTATTGATTTTAATTGTGGGATGGCGCTAGGAGAACAGATAAATACCATTTGTTCCTGATATTCACTAATCCAACATTCTAGCGAATTCATTCCTTCTGCAGCTGGTAAGTCCGCTAGATTAATAATAGCATCCCATCCGTCTAGTAATTCAGTGATTACATTAGCTAATCCCCCGGCGCCTTGGTCGTGTATTTTCTTAATAATAGGTTCAGGCATAAGTGCTAGTGTTTCTAGAAAGCGGGCAACTTTATTTCCATTATATGGGTCTCCGCGTTGTATAGCTGTCATATCACCTTCAGTAGAAGTATTATCTACTGATGACATTACTGAACCGCCGAAACCTATTTTAAATGCAGGTGGTCCGACTTTAACAATGAGGTCGCCAGGTTCTGGAGTGTGTTTTGTAGGAGAATAACGATGTGAATCTTTTAGAAAGCCTAGACCAGCTGAAAACATAATTGGCTTTTCAAACATAGGATGAAATCTAAGAAATCCACCTATGCACGGTTCCCCAATCTTATTGGCATAATCACTAGCACCATTTGAAGCATCTCTTAGTAGTTGTTTATTATTAACGGAATAACCAGTTAAAGAAGCACTAGAGATAGAACCACATCCTGTAGCTAGCGAATCTCGAATACGACCACCTACACCAGTAGCCGCTCCTTGAAAAGGATGATAATAACTTGGATAATTATGAGTTTCAGCAGTAAGAGTTGGATGCACTAATGTATTAGTTGATTGATAAGTAATTATTTCGGTATTGGTGCAAGATAATAGTGGTAATGAAAATCCTTGTATGGCGCTAGAATTATCGCAAAATGCGATTATAGAATTGTCATTAACGGTTGTGGAATCCTGTAATGTGGATTTAATAAGTTCTAAAAGGTTGGTAACTCTAGGATAAAGTGGAGTACGAAATACCCAATGTCTAGAATGTTCGCTATTACATTGAATCCAAGACATTAAATCAAAATAGGAATTTTCATCTAGATGAGATTCTGTTGTACCCGCTAGGGATAAAATAGGTGATATATTATTAATGGTATCTAGCAGATTAGATTTATTCCGGATGGCTTGAAAATAAGTTAATTCATTGATAATATTTGATTGACTTTCAATAATATATTCTTTATAGTTGGATAAGTTAATGTAATATTTATATACTAGAGGGTCTTGAGGTGTATTATATATTTCTTCAATACGAATAATATCGCGGTGTGCTATAATATCTAGACGTTCTAGAAGAGATATAACCGTAGTGGAAAAAGTAGTATAATAATTAGTATATGGTGCATAGAACCCATTGGCTTGCATAGAATCTTGAACAGATAATTTGTTTGATTTAACACTAGATGATGTGCTAGTGCTAGTAATTTCTAGAATATAATTAATTTGAGAAAGTAAATTATCATTTAAAGGTGTTCTAGAGTGAATTAGAAATTTGGATTCTAGAATGATTAAGTTGGTATCATAGTTTTGCATTCTAGATGTTGTGGGATAGAAAAATGTTGTATGATTGTTTGTTATATACATCTAAAATTAGGATGATTAGAAAATCGCAATAGTGATATTAACTAGGTTTAAGGCGTTATAATTTTATGAAATTAATCAAATTAGATGCTAGATTGTAATTATTAGCTTAATAAATTAAATAAATTAATAAATAAAAAGAAATGAAAACAGAATGTGGATTAATAGGTACATTTATAAATAATCCAATTACTAAGGAAGATTTATGGTATACGCTAGCAGAAATACAACACCGCGGGCAAGATAGTTATGGTTTTGTATCAATTCATCCTAGTAGTGCTAGTGCTAGTGCTAGTGCTAGTGCTAGTGCTAGTGATTCTAGTATTGAAGCAAGGATAAAAAAGGAAAAAGGGTTATTGCCAGATATGGATTCATTAGAATTAAATGTGAATGGTGGAATGCTATTTCTAGGACATATGAGATATTCAACAAATACTACTATAGAAAATTTGGATGATTCATTAACAGAATGCAATATCCAGCCAGTTGAGATAAGTAAAGAATATGGTATTTATATTGCACATAATGGTAATTTACCAAATATGAAAAATAATATGCGACGTCTAGGATTGGAACAATATTATAAAAATGGTATGAGTGATACATATTTATTTAAAGTTATTTGGAATATTAAGTTTGCAGGAAAATTTAATAAGGAAGGTAAAAATAAAACTTGTAAATTGGAAGATATCCTAGAATATTTGAAATATATTATATTGAATGTAGTTGGTGCTTATTCTTGTGTAATGACTTTTTGTGAACCATATAATAAGCATATTCCAGCAAGTAAAAATGAAGCTATTCCTAGAAATAACTCATTCACTAGTGATACAAGTGATATTAGTGATTTAAGTGATTCATCTAGCGATGGTACAATTGTTAATAAGTATAAATATTATTTGCTAGGTTTTCGTGATAGATATGGTTATAAGCCATTGTCTATTGGTAAAATAGCGTCAAATATAGATTGTTCTAGTTCTAATGGATTAGTAGCGCAATATAATTATTGTTTTTTTAGTGAATCGGTTCAATTACAAGATAATAAATATTTCATTAGAGATGTTGCGCCTGGTGAGATATGGTATTCTGAAATGAATAATGAACCTCGTCTATTAGGTAGAATACATAATAAAACAAAAAATAATATAGTGAATGTAGATAATGTAATAGTAAATGCAGATAATGCGCCAGAATCTATAAAAAATGGAATGGGATTTTTGTGTTCGCTAGAAGCAATTTATTTTATGAAAAAGGAAACATTATTATTCAATGCTAATACTACAGTGAATAATTTTCGGCGCCGTTTAGGTGTAGAATTAGGAAAGCAAGATATAAATAAATTAGCAAATATATTAAATCCTATAAATTCTAGTATATATGAATATGATGCAAGACAGGTTTTAAAAAAACGAGTTATTCTCTATATGCCGGAAAGTGCATATGGAATCGCGATGGGATATAGTGATATATTAGAAGCTAGAATTCGTAATGATTTAATTTCTAAGGTTCAAAATATTCGGAGTTTTATAGAAAATACTACTGAAGCTAGAGAAGGTAAACTAAAGCGTAAATTTGCATTCAATGATACAGAAATAGCAGCATTAGGTGATTCAGAAATCATATTAATTGATGATACTATTGTTCGGGGTAATTCAATGCGTTATGTGATTGGTGAATTATATAAACGTAATCCTAGATTGAAGATACATGTAAGGATAGGTAGTCCACGATTAATAAAAGGGTGTTCTTTTGGAATAGATTTATATGATGATGAATTAATTGCAAATAAGGAAAAAGATTTGGCAAAGTGGCTAGGTATTGCTAGCGTAGACTTTCTAGAAATTGATAAATTAGAGGGAATATTTGCTAAATATGATATGATGAATTGTCAACATTGTTTTGGTGTAAGTAATAAATATAATAAAAAAACTCTAGAATGGTGAAACTCTAGAATGGTAATTTCTGAATCCGTTTATTTTGATATATTGTTTTCTAATTTTTTACTAAATATATTACTAAATATATTACTAAATATATTACTTAATTGCCAAATTATGCTAGCAAACAGTAATTCTAGAAATAAATTAAATAATACAGTATATTTATATAAAGAGGAAAGTGCACGTGCAAATGCTTTTATTAAACATATTTGTAAATTTAATCCGGAAGTTTTAATAGAACAAGTAGAAGATTTTGCAAGAGATGATGATTCTAGAAGTTATTTTTTTATCCTAAATGAAAAAGGTATACAATCTTTTCACAAATATAATTACAATAATAATATTACTAGCGGTATAAATTTAGTTTTTCCAACTCTAGAACAATCATATTTAGAAACAAGTAAATTATATTGTCGGCAATTCTTATCGCGTGTTGGATTAGAATATCTTAACCCGCAATATATAATTTTAACAAAAGACACTAATCTAGAAGAAGTAAGTTTTAAAAATCGGGTAATCAAAGCAGATGGATTGTCATCAGGTAAAGGTGTATTTGTATATGGAGATCATTTTGAAACCGATGCAGATGCTAAGAATATAGTAATGGAATTATTGGATAAAAACGAGCAAATACTTTTAGAAGAAAAATTGGAAGGAGAAGAATTTAGTTGTATTACGTTATCGTGGAATGGTGTAATAACACATTTTCCTCTAGTGAAAGATTTTAAACGTCTAGAAGATGGAGATAATGGACCAAATACAGGTGGTATGGGTACAATTTCTTTTGCAGGAGGTAGTATGCCATTTTTAAGTAATTATGAACTAGAACATTGTAAATCTATTAATGAAACTATTATAATTGAAACAAAATATAGAGGATTCTTGTATGGTAGCTTTATGAAAACACGTAATGGGCAATTAAAAGTAATAGAATATAATGTCCGGCTAGGTGATTCGGAAGCAGTTAATATTTTAGATTTGCTAGAATCTAGTTTGCTAGCACATCTAGAAGACCCTAAAAACAATCCTTTAATGATAAATACACACGATAATACTTATTTTAGATATTGTGTCCCACACGATTATGCTAGAACTAGTAATACTAATAGTAATAGTAATACTAATAGTAATAGTAATAAAAAATTAAGAAAAAATTTTTATTATCTAGTGGATCATAATATGCCGGTTGATGCTTTTTATCTGGCGAATAGTAGATATGTAGACATAACTAATACTGGTGTAATAGGATTTTATGGATTATTAGATGTTGGTGGATTATATAGTATAGGAACTTCTAGAACGTGTGGTATATTATCTAGAGGTATTGATCCAAATATAGTAGTTTCAGAAAATGATAGAATTATTAATATGATATATGGTAATTTACATTATCGCCGCGATATTGGCAAGAAAATGCTAGATATGCTAGTGCATAGTAATAGTAATAGTGGCATTACATTACCAATGAATTATATGGGGCATTTAAATAATTACAATCATATAATAACCGATGTTAAGAAGATGATCGACATACATAATCTAGAAGTGGAATCATCTAATTCAGCATTAAAAGTACTAGGACGGATAGGTGATTTTGCCAATTCAGTCCAGATAGGAAATTGTAAAATGATTTGTTCGGTGGATGGTGCAGGAACAAAAACTAAATTTCTAGAAGGTCATCCGTGCCGATTTGATATATTAGGACGTGATATTGTTATACATAATATAAATGATATGTTTTGTAATAATGGAATTCCAGTAGCACTTCTAGATTATTATGGTTGTGATAAGTTAGATAAAGGCGAATTTGCACAATTTATTAATGGGGCACTAGATGTATGTAGAGAATATGGAATTGCTTTAATAGGTGGTGAAACCGCTGAAATGCGAGGTATATTTCAGGCTGGAGAAGTTGAAGTTCTAGGTATATTGCTTGGTATTCTAGAAGGTGGTGAGGGAAAAGGCCCAGAAAACGGGGTTGATATCCGGGCCGGGCAATTTATATATGGATTGGAAAGTAATGGTGCCCATACTAATGGATTTACTAAACTAAGGGATATTGATTCAAAGGTGGGTGGAATGCCGAATAATGTTAAAGAGTTTTTTTCTCAACCGCATAGATGTTATGTTACCGTAGTTAATCTTCTAGGGGATATTTTAAAGAAATTAAATATCAAGTTAACAGGCAAAGCACACATTACAGGGGGAGGATTCCAAGATAATATTGAACGTATTCTACCTAATAGTTTAGGATTAAGATTAGAATTAGAAACCTGGACACTAGGAAATGAATGGCAATGGTTATTTGATAATGCAGATATGACGTGGGATGAATTCATTAGGGTATTTAATGCAGGTTGGGGTTTTTGTGTAATAGTAGATAAGGAAATACCTGCTAGTGCTCTAGCGGATTTTGAAAGTGTCAGTGTGAATGGTAAAATAAAACTACTAGGACGTGTTATCAGTACAATTTAATAAGAGGATTGTTTACGGAACCTTAATTCGTTATATTTTTATTATTTTTTACATTTGAAATACTAGCAATACTAGCAATACTAGCAATACTAGCAATACTATAAATAGAAAAATGCGAGTGTTATTTTTTACTAGCGGAAGTGGTAGCACGGCAGATTACGTTACTAGAAAGCTTAATGAGACAAAACTAAATGGTGTTAAACTAGCGGGATTCGTTTATGAACCTAATGAAGATATTGAAACCCGATTTACTAGATTAATTACTAGACATCAGGTTTCGCATCTAAATTTCTTTAAAGTTAATCGCAAAGAATTCGGGAATAATGAGGAATTCCATTCTAGAATTTGGGATAATATTACTAATTCGGGCCAGAGGATGAATAGTATTGATTTGATTATGCTGCTAGGATGGATGCATATTATTCCAAAATCATTCATAACTCACTGCAATGCAGCTGGTATTGAGATTTTTAATCTACATCCAACTCTGCAATATCAGTTAATTGGCCGGGATATTTATCCTAAGATTTGGAATATGTATCTAGACGGTATGATACGTGAAACAGGTTGTATTGTGCATCGTGTTTCTGAACAATTAGACCGTGGTGCAGTGATACACGAGATAAAGTTAGATTTAGGTAAATGTTCGAATTTTGAAGAGTATAAGACTGCAATGTATGGTTGTAGTGAAGATGATGATGGACGTGTAATAGTTGGTCTAGAAAAAGAATGTGTATGGCAAGCTTTGACAAAGCTGAACGACACATTTTGGAATAAAAAGACGATGGATATTGATATAACACCTAGCAGTATGGCTAGTGGTGATGTTCGTACAGGTGGGTTGGCTTTGAAACACCGAGGAAAAGTTCGCGATATTTATGAATCTGCAGAATATCCAGGATATTTATTCGTGCAAACTAGCGATAGAATCAGTGCTAATGATATCGTGATTTCCTACTTACCTGGAAAAGGTGTTTTGCTTAATCAAATAAATACTTTCTGGCATCGGATGTTTGATATAAAACAATTGGTATTAAGTACGGGTGGCGGTATGATGGTTATCCGAAAGATGCGTGCGATTCCGCTAGAGATAATTATCCGCCGTCGGCTCACCGGTTCTTTGTGGAAGGCGTATTCACAAAAGGGGCAACGTATTGTAAATGGATATGAATTAAAGAATGGAATGACTGATGGGGATTTATTTGATGAACCTATAATTACGCCTACTACAAAAGGTATGCACGATATACCTATTTCATTTGATGAGATAATTGAACGTGGTATTTTGAATAAGAAGGAAATTATTGAAATAAAGGCAAAGGCTACTGAATTATTTATGAAGGGTGAGGATTATATGCGAAAGATTGGTATAGAGATGATTGATACAAAATTTGAATTTGCATTTGCAGAAGATGGATCTCTAGAGGTGATAGATGAAGTGTTTACACCAGATTCTAGTCGATTTATTGTAGATGGTAAACGAATGGATAAAGATATTCTTCGTAAATGGGCAACAGATAATGAGATGAAAATTCTAGAACATACACCTAGAGATGATGGATGTCGTGCAGTTGAACTTCCCGTGGAAGTAAGTTCTAGACTCATTGCAAACTATTCTCAATTCTTATCCAAATTATTAGGAACACACAATAAAGATATTAACACAAGTTATGGTAAGGCATTACAAATGGAGAATAATCTTGTTAATAGTCTAGAGAAATTAGATAAATTTGCAGTAATAATAGCAGGTTCTAAAAGTGATGCTAGTCATGTTGAAAAGATTAGAATAGAATTAGCAAAACAAGATATCCTAGCGTGGGTATATTATGCATCGGCACATAAAAATACTCAAACTGTAATGAAAATTTTAAATAAATATGAGTCTATGACTTCTAAGAATGGCACTGGCTGCAAGTTAGTATATATTACAGTTGCAGGTATGTCTAATGCTCTAAGTGGTGTTGTTGCAGCTAATACAATAAATCCTGTAATTGCTTGCCCACCATTCGCAGATAAAGATGATTATCAAGTTAATATTAATTCTACATTACAAATGCCATCTGGTGTTCCTAGTGCCTGTATCTTACGACCGGATAATTTAGCCGGTTTTTGCAAACGAATTTTTGCACAATAACTACTATTGCCAGAATTATTTTTTGTTTTTTGTTTTTTGTTTAGTTCGTTTGTAAAATGATGAAAATAAATATAAAAATAATAGAATACTTGTAGATAGTAATAGAATACTTGTTAAAATATAATGGCTACATATAGTCAGTTATGTTTCTTAGAAGGTAAAAATGTGTTAATATTTGATACAGAAACTACAGGATTACCAGATCGAGTTCCAGGTGCTATATGGGGATCAGAAAGTGAATATTGGCCTTACAATATGAATGAAAAATATGCTAATGCTAGAATTGTTTCTATTGCGTGGGCATTTGTTCGTAGTTATAATAAAGATACTTTAACTAGTGAAACAATTAAAGAACATATACGGTATCCGGAGGGGTTTACGGAGATTCCCACTACTGATATACACGGTATTACATTTGAGCAAGCACAATTAAAAGGTGTGCCAATGCAAGATATACTTGAAAATTGTGGATTAGCAGATGCGATATTAGAATGTAATTATGTAATTGGACATAATATTATGTTTGATATTCATATTCTGCAAAATGAACTTTTCAGATTAGGAAGTGATTTGGCTATGGAATGTGTACAGAAATTAGATAGAATGAAAGCACTCGGACGCACAATTTGTACTGGTGAGTTAGGAAAGAATATATGTCAATTAGAATTTAAATCCCGAAGTGGTCGAGATACTAATAGAATAAAGAAATTTAAAATGCCTAAATTAAAAGAATTACATTTACATTTAATTGGTACAGAACACGATAATCAACACGCAGCAAGAGGTGATGTTCAAGCAGTTCTAAATTGTTTAAGTAGAATGTAATAATATAAAATTGATTTATTATTATTTTGTATTTTTAATTATTTATTGATATTACTAATACATCAAAGATTAATGACATAATGAATGATGACATAATGAATGATACCTTAATGAATTTGGCCTCATTAGTGGAGGTAGAAGGGATTACATTTGTGCAAAAGTCAAATATATGTCCATTCATTGAGTTATGTTGTGTAAATGATGGTTCAATGAGAAAATATATAGATAATTTTATAAATGATACGTGTTTGGATATTTTGGATATGAAAACATCTTATTACCCTATATATGTTTGCCCTAAGATTTCAAAATTAAATCTAGAAGTAATAGAAATATTAAAAAAACAGGAAAAATATATATTAATATTCTTTGATGAAAATTTCAGGGATGAAAACAGGTTATTAACAATGCTGCCAGAACATATAAAATATATAAAATTAGAGGGTAGCAATATGTTATTTAATGAAGAATTAGAATTGGAAATGACCAATTTACCTAGAGAACTAATTTGTTTAGATATTGGTTATAAAATGAAATACGAACTAACATTGGATTATTTACCTATAGGATTAAAAGTACTAAGAATGGGTGCAAAATTAGATGTTCCAATTGATAATTTACCTCAAGGTCTAGAGTTTTTGGAAATAGGTAAGCAATTTAATCATAGTATTGATAATTTACCAGATAGTATTAAGATATTAATATTTAAAAAAATGTCTAGTAGCTGGAATCGTCCGGATTATTTATACATAAAAAAAATTAATAAACTACCGCTAGAATTAGAAATATTAATATTAGATAATGTACACGATGATATAATATGTGAAATAGATTTTAACTATTTGGATAAATTAACTTATCTAGCTTTACCCACTAATTTTGATAAACACGAATTTTTCAATTCTAGCAATATTAAATGGCCACCAAAACTAAGTAAATTACATATTGGTAAAACTTATAATCAAGATATTAATATATTACCATACGGTTTGGAATATTTAGTAGTTCATCAAAATTTTGATTTAGAAAAGAACTTAATATTTGTTCCTAGCAGTTTGAAAAAAGTAATGGTTGATGTTAGACGCGAAATTATGTTAAATAATAATTGCCATTATGGAACATTTAAAAAAATAAAAAACAAATTTCCAAATATTAATGTCGGATTTCTATCTAGCTAGAATCATAATTTAGAATCATAATTTACAATCATAATTTACAATCATAATTTACAATCATAATTTACAAATATAAAAACATATATATACCTAATATATAATAGTTAAAAATATCATTGAAATTTAATTAAAATGCGTGGTGAATTATTAGAATTAGTAGGATACGGAGCACAAGACTATTATTTGACTGGTCGTCCAGATCAACCATATATAAAGATGGATTTACCACCTCCTAGATTTACAGAACCTAATTTAGTAGAAGAAATAATGCAAGCATCTCTTATAGTTATTAGCGTTGGTGTTCAAATAGGTACAGGAATCTATGAAAGCATTACAAACAAATGGTATTAAAAATATTTGTGTTTTTAATTTTTTTTCATTAAATAAAAAATATTACAAACAAATTTGATTAAATATCAATTATTATTATTAATAATAATCATCCTCGTTTTGTTCATTTTGTTCGTCGTCATTACCCCACCATCCGCCGTGCGCGTCAGTCATATGCTCATAGATATCTTGGTCGGATCCAGTGTGCAGTTGGTCATATGGAAATACGCTTCTGCAAATCCAACACCAATGAGCATTGCAAGACTGGTTAGGGCAAGTAATGTGATTGCATCCACCAGCCTTTTCTGTCGCAATACCACACTCCGGACAATCCTTTGCATTTATTGTTGGTGCGGCACCAAGAAGGGTAGTAGCAGCAGATACACGGCAATCATCACACTTATAAGTGCTGTGGTACTCAGGCATCTGACCATCTTCGGTACAGGCCATTTGTCCAGCCTCGCAAATACGGTTGCAATCAATACACCAAGCATAGAACGCGTGATGGTCAAATACATGTTGTGCTGTTCCCATCAAACGGCGAAAATGTGGGTTAAATCCATTGATAACCTTACGTGTAGGCTTGCGCTTGCACATAGGGCAATGCATCTGAGTAGGATTTACTACATTGCCGGGCGTAATAACACCATAATGTCGCTCACCGCAGGGCTTGCAAACTCGATTGGGGCAGTTTCCACAAAGGGAATACATTTGACTGATGTGTGTTGGCTCATAACAGAAGCAACAATCCTTGATATGCTCGCCGGTTGCCACTTGTTCGCGGATGTTGTCGAAAAGCCCATCAATATTATGTGCTGGACGGTTATTGAATAGCATATTAGTAAATTCGGGTGCGCTAGGATTAAGTGGTGGTGCATTATTTGGAACGGCTTGAATAGAATTCATATTCTTGTAAAGGGAACGCTCTAGAAGGATAGGTGTATCAGGCGTAAGACCCATAATTGGCATCATAGAGGGATGCTCGGTCAAAATTGTCCCCAAAGGAAGTGGAACCTGTGAAATAGCCTCATCCGGACACCGCTCACACATAGCACAGAGCCATTGGGATGCGCCAGAATTGGTGTCATCACCATCACTAGATGTAGACATTACAAGATTCTCACAAGGAGTAATGTAACGATTCTTGCAACGTCCGCAGGTAGTGTACTGTGGAGGCAGTCCATTACGGCAGGGATAGCACTTTGGACGGGAAACAAGACGCTTTACATTTTCTACTGCGTAGATGCATCGGCACTCTGGATTGCTACAAATAACCATATATGACTTCTTTGCGGAATTGCAATCTCCTAGGCTGGATAGCTCTGGATAAAGGCATAACGCGCACTTATCTGGCTGAACCATAAGGGTGAATGACCGGCTTCTGTTGCAATGAGCACAAATATACTTGTGGTCATCGTAGAGGTTACCCTTAGTAGGAATCCAAGACAAATCCACGTTAATATCTAGGTTCAGGAGTGAATGCACTAGAATATGGTTCATAAGTGGTTGAAAGAACCGGCGCTCTGCGATAGTGAAGAATTGCGGATAGTCGCGAACAAGTCGGATAAACCGAGCGTTAACGAATTCCGCTAGTAGTTCGTGGTTCTTCTTTCCCTCCTCAATTGGAATCCACCGGCCAATCATATTTGTTAGATAACGTTCGGCACGGGTCTTGAAAATTGGATTGTCTGATTGGAATGCTAGAATCGCAAGAACACACGCAGGGAACATGCTAAAAAGTGTTCCGGCACACATCAAATGCGGTAAATATAGAAAGAGCTTGTTGGTATCAAGACAATAGGGTACGTAGTTCTTTGGCAGTGTATTAACTCGTGTTCGTCCAGTTGTGTTAGGAACGGTATCCATCTTGGTCTTATCATACCAGTATTCGACTAGTTGAATAGACTTAATGAACTCCATTAGAGCCTTCAGATTACGGGCACCACGAGCAATAGCTAGAACCTCATCTCGAGAAATTTGGTTGTTGCTACTAACTAGAAGGAAAGTAAAATCCTTTCCTTCCCCTCGTGTAGAAAAAGCTGCAATTGATTCGTCGAAGAAATCCAGGATTTCTTGTATATAATTATAAGACTCATCAATCCACTTCTTCAAGCCTGGCAGTCTAGGATTTCGGGATAAAGTGCTGAGCTTATCCTTCAGTGCACATAGAGGTGGATAATCCTTAACCTTGCAACACTCGCGCCAAACCTTGCCCCAAAGGGCACTGGTCGTGAGGCACATAACGTGCTCTGGAGTAAAAACCTTGTCCAAGATGGAGAAGACCTTTGTCTTGAAATCGGAATCGCTCTTGAACTTAGCAGTGAATGTAGCGAGATTGATTTCCAATCCAGGAATAGTGTGAAATAACATACCATCTGAATCTGCGGGCGGTGCTTCATAAGGCAGGAAACACTTGCCTGCCAATTGGCCATTCTTCATGTTCATATGGGCTAGTGTATATTCGTTTCCATAGACGTATAATGTAGAAAGCACCGAGATATCACTAGCAAAAGGAATACCAATCAAATTCATAAAGATACCAATAAACACATTGGAAATAGTGGTTGGATTGGTATACCTAAGAACGACATTCAGCCCTAGCCGAGTGTATCGTTCTGTCATCTTACTGGATGTTGAATTTGTAAGTACAAACAATTGCTGACGTTGACGTAGCATTTCGAACTTAGGATGAGCTACTAGCTTGCTCCAGGTTGATTGCTCTTGGCCGATAGTTGCAGCCTCTAGAATCCTATTTGGAATCGCAAATGATGAGTTATACTTAGCAGGATTAGCTGCAACATCACGGTAGTATTGCAATGCTGATTCACGAGTAGTCTTTCCGGGTGGGAGTATTAGCACGTCGAAATTAATATCATCATGTGGCAAGTCGTCAGTAACTAGATACAGAATAGTGTTCTCAGTAATCAGAGGCAGTGCACTATGAAGACCAGTCTTGACTGCCTCCTCCGAATCGGTATTACCGTAAACATCCATGCTGTCTAGGAATCGAATAGCTTGAGATACATCATTAAACTCCTGGCTAGTTTCCAATCGCTTAGATTGAGAATCGGGATGAACAGAAAACTGATTGGAGCACAGAGTATAATCTCGAAAGATCACAAACTGTGTTGTAATATTGAGACCAGTAAGCTCCTTGATGTAGGATAGCTGAATAATTGCAGTCTTAACTGCTATGAACCATGGTCCCATTGATGCAGTACCATCCACTACAAATAATAGCTTATAAGTAGGCTTGGGTGTAGGATGATCACTTTCCAACAATGAGATGTACCCTGCAGAATATTCAACATCCGACATGACTGATTACTTCGAAGTAAGCAAGCTGATGACACTTGAAAAAAATAATCTTTACATTATAATTTTAATTAATCAATTTTATTTAAAAAAAACTGTATTTACCAAAAATCGTGATTAGATGGAAATCATACTAGAAAAGCATTAGGATCAAAGGACTTGATCAGGATCTAAGGACTTGATCAGGATCAAAGGACTTGATCAGAGCTTCAATGTCGTCGTAGGTAGGATTCAACTC
>JACCDO010319334.1_pt1 | contig 18973 bp, 18 predicted proteins | sample 7446101 | NCBI WGS metagenome assembly JACCDO01 (sample SAMN15323440, study PRJNA562643) | freshwater metagenome | isolation source: river surface water | place: USA:Blue River Watershed | collected 2017-08-16 | reverse complement strand
CCATAACTAGAACATCCGCAACATACACATTTTTTATGAATTTGTGTAAGACCATCAAATAAATTTTTAAGTGGTGAAAATTCTCTTAGTTGAAATCTTAACCAAGCATCGGAAGCAACAATATTATTAAATGATTCAGCCAATGTTAGTGTATTATCTGATGAATGAGATGTATTACCAGGAACAAACGTACATTTTGTACCAACTTCTTCTTCTAATTGACTAATAAGAAAAGTAAAAAATTCTTGTGAGTCTTGATGATTGTATTCATTCCACATATCATTTTTTGTACCAATAATTGCTTTAAAACTTGTAGGTGTGATAGCGGTGTCATCATGTTCTAGACTAGCTTTAAAAAGTCTAAATAATTCGAAAATAACAAATTCTTTTAGTTTTGATTCTTTTTCTTCTTCAGTTGTATAAATAATTTTATAATCTAAAATATGTTTAAATTTTGCTTGTGAAATATATTCCATAAATATAGGCGTTTGTTGTAAAATATGTAAAATGGAATTCATATAACATGTAATACCCATAATATTTTTATATTTAGACACTCCAACTTTAACAACATCAGTTTTATTATCAGATTCTGAATCATTATCTGAATCATTATCAGATTCAGAATCTGTGTCGGGTTTATTTTGTAATAGAGGTACAGCAATTTGTGCCTTATCAAGACTTGAAGGTGTAAATACAGATGCTGTTAAATTGTATTGATCATGTTCATTAATTGTAGGATCTAGCATTGATTATCAAAGACTATATATTGATGATTAATAATAATCAATTTTTTGTATTTAAGTCATGAGTTATATAAATTATAATCTATAACTATATAATTATGAAATTGGATTTTAACAAAATTATTAATATAAAATCAAATCAAGATTTAAAAAGTTTTGATTTAACACAACCAATTTTTAATCTTAACTATTTATTTCATTATTTAATATACTTGGATAATTTAGCTGGATTAAAACTATACAGATTTCCTATATATATAGAAAATTCAGATGGGTTAAATGGTTTTCACTTGGCAGCAAAAGAAGGAAAGTATGAAATACTAGAATATTTAATTAAAACATATCCAGAATATATCTATAATAGAACAAGTAATAGAGAAGCATTTACAGCGTTTTTAGAATATGAATTATTTAGTAAATTAATAAGACAATTTAATGATTTAGATTGGGATGATTTAATAAATAACGGAACAAGTAAACAAGATGAAATATTAGCAAATATAGTAACAAATTTAAATTATACAGATTTAAAACAATTTATAAATGTATATAAGATAAAACCATCACAAAATACACAATACTTATTTGGTATAGTAAAAAATTATGTATTAACACCAGAAGAGAAAATAAAAATACTAGATAATTTTAGCGACATAGATATAAATATAAAAAACAAATTAGGTGATGGATTAATATTTCCTGCTCTAAAAATAGATGGTTCTGTTAAATTGGTAGAATATTTAATTAAGAGGAATATTGATCTGGATTATTATACATTTTTACAGACTGATAATCCATTAAGATTTAGTATATATTTAGACGTTGTTAATAATGAAAATAAATTATCAAAAATAATTTTAAGCAAGGTAAAAATAACACCAGAACTATGTAGTGTAAAAAATAAATATTTGGATAATTTAGCTCATTTTATAATATTCATAAATAAGAAAAATCCAAATAATAAATTAGATGTTGATATAAAAATATTAGAACAATGTGATTCCAATATAATGAATGATTTAAATATAGACACAATGTCACCTTTAGAATTATTAATTGACTTAAATTATGAAAAATATTCTCCAATAATTATTAAGAATAAAATAAAGGTAAGTAAAAAAATATTGGAGAATATTAGTAAAATTCTTGACCCGACAGATAATATTAAAAAATGGATAAAACTATATAATAAACAAGATGAATATATTGAATCGAATAATGTAATATTAGATAATTCACCATATTCTCATTCAACATTATTTCAAGCAAAATTTAAAGACATGGGTATATTTAGTTTATATTTATCGGATACATATAATGAATTATTAGTACCAAATCTAACATCATATATGATAAATAATATAACATTTGATGATACATTTCCATTTTCTGATGATATAATAAGTAGAGAACCGATATTTCCTTGGGTAATATCTTATCATAATCAAAATGAGTATTATATACACCCATATTTAAATAATATAATAAATGCGACAAGACGTGACAAATCAAAAAGATTTGGATTAGTTTTTTTGAGTTTAATATATGATAAAATGTTACATGCTAATATATTAGTTTATGATTTTAAAAACATGACAATTGAACGGTTTGAACCTTATGGGAATACAGAATTAATAGATAGTAATTTAGATAATGTATTAGAAGAAGAATTAACTTGGAATACTGGATTAAAGTATATAAGACCAAAAGATTATCTACCTTATGCGGGATTTCAAACAGTATCAGATGAAACAAATCAAATAAATATAAAAGCAGGAGATTATGGTGGTTTTTGTTTAGCTTGGTCACTATGGTATTTAGAATCCCGATTAAAAAATCCAGATATTGAACCAAAGTACTTAGTAGATAAATTAATAAGGAAGATGATAAAATCAGAATTAAAATTTAGTGAACATATAAGAAATTATTCAACAAAAATAAATAAACATAGAATAAAATATTTAAAAGCTATAGGAATAGATGAGAGAGATATATCAAACACTCAAACAACAATAAAAACTGATACAATATTAGCAAATTATTTAATTAACCGATACAATGGATTAAACAAAAATAAAACAATTTAGATGCCAGCAATGAAGTCCTCGTCGATTTCAGCATTTTCGACGGCAGCACTAGCTGCTGCACCTTCGTATGTGACACTGGTTCCAGCAGTGTCTGCTACAGCAGTTACCCTCTGGAATTTTTCATCTGAACTAATCTTTTTCACCTGATCATCAGAGTACTGGTGAGTAATGTAGTACTGACCAGTCTGATCATATGAGATATCTTGAACTAGAGCATACTTACCCTGTTGGATGATCTGCTTTTTAGGCCCCTTACGTATATTTCCGCGAATTTGAGCTATTCCAGATGCTCCAGTGCTGACAATGGTGATTTCAAATTGACCCGATCCAAGTGGTTTACCCACAAGGGCATAATACTGATTATCCTCATCAGCGTGAGGAAGTTCAGTGGTTTTGGTATGATTCATTCGATGAGTATGATGATACGACATACAAAATATATGAAATACTTTAAAACAATAAAATTTCAATTTTTTAATTAAGTAATAGTAATATTTAATTAAAATAATATTTAGGCAGAACACGTTTCACACGACTCAACCGGTTTGTTTTTAATCAGATTTGGGTCAATAGTAAATTTAATAGCATCGGCAGATGGTTTTGTTCTAAGATAATACATACCAGTTTTAAGACCATTTTTCCAAGCCCAAAAATGTGAGGAATTAAGTCTTTGATAATCAGGTTCAGCCATAAAAATATTCATTGATTGTGTTTGATCAATAAAAGGGCCTCTGGCTGCTGCTGCTTTAAGAACCCATATTTGTTTAATTTCCCAAACAGTTTTATACAGTTGTTTAATAATAAGAGGAACATCAATATTTTGTACAGAACCATTATCAGCAATAATTTTATTTTTAAGTTCAGTATTCCATAAACCTAGTCTATCTAAATCATTGACTAAATATTTATTAACAAGTACAAAATCACCGGCTTGTGTTTTTCTAGTATAAATATTATTTGTAAATGATTCAAAACATTCATTGTTACCAAGTATTTGACTAGTAGAAGCAGTAGGCATAAGAGCAGTAATTAGGGAATTTCTTGTTCCATATTTTTTAACACTATCTCTTAATTGATCCCATTTACTTTTATTTGAAGGTTGAACATTCCATAAGTCAAATTGAAATAATCCTTGTGAAAATGGTGATCCATCAAAAGATGAATAAGCCCCAATTGTGTCAGAGTTAGGATCTTTAGTTAATTCCCAATAACATGGTTTAATTTGGTGATAGATTTTATTAATATCTTGATTTTGAATTTCAAAAGTTGGAGAATAATATTCGGGAAATTTAATAGTTTCTGAATTATTATATTCAATTAATAATTTCATTTTATCTTTTCTTTCTTTAGCTAAATCATTAGAAGCAGTAATACCAGCAAAATATATGACTTCCATAAATTTAGAATTAAAACTAATAGCTTCATCTGAGTCAAAAGGTATTCTTAACATTTGTAAAGTATCAGCAAGACCTTGAATACCTAATCCGATAGGTCTATGTTTCATATTAGATAATTTAGTTTGAGGAACTGGATAATAATTAACATCAATAACATTATTAAGATTAACAGTAGCAGTATATGCGACCTGATATAGTTTATCATAATCAAATGTTCCAGCTGTAAATTTAAATAGTTCAGTAATATTACTTATTCTAGTCATGTTTTGATCTTCTGTAGTAACAAAAATTTGTGGAAATGTAAATGGGACTGAGCCAATTAATTTTTTAAGTTGTGTAATATCATTTTGTGATGTTTTTTCAATAAACTTAATACCTAAATTTTTTAAATAATTTTTAGCATAATTACACGATTTACAATCAGGTTTTGAATATATAATCCACTCATCTTCATTATTAACAACATATGGTTTAATAAATGATTTGAGAGCAATAGATGCTAAATTACAAACAGCATATTCTTTATGATCTGAGTATTCTAAAATTTCGATACATAAATTAGAAGATTTAATAGTACCAATATTTTTTTGGTTACTTTTTTTATTGACTGAATCTTTGAAGCCAATATATGGCATACCAGTTTCAATTTGTGCTTCCATAATAGCTGTCCAAAGTTTACGAGCTTTGACTTTAGATCTATAAAGTCCTTCTGATACATATTTCCAGTATAAGTCTTCATATTGTTTTCCATAAACTTCTGTAAGACCAGTACATTCATCTGGACTTAGTAAATACCAATCATCGTCATTTTCTACTTGTCTCATAAAAAGATCACTAACCCATAAAGCTTGAAATAGATCTCTAGCTCTTTCCGTTTCAGAGCCGAAATTTTTGCGTAAATCTAAAAATTCAAAAATATCAGGATGATGTGGTTCTAGATAAATAGCAATAGATCCAGGTCTACGACCTCCTTGGTCAATCCATCTAGCAATATCATTAAATACTTTAAGAAAAGGAACAATACCGTTGGATTTACCACCAGTACCTTTAATTAAACTATTTTTACCTCTAATATTAGAAACATGAAGGCCAATTCCACCAGCCCATTTTGAAATTTGAGCACATGAATTCCATGTTGTGGTAATTTCAGTTAGATCATCAGATGTACCAAGTAAAAAACATGAACTAAGTTGCATATGATTAGATCCAGCATTAAATAGTGTAGGGCTAGCATGTGTATAAAATCCATAAGACATGTAATCATATATTTTTTTAATATCAGTTAATTTTTTATCAATGTCATAATTTTTAGTCCAGTTATTAAAATCCATATTAAGTGTGATTGCTGTTCTCAATAACATATCTTGAGGTCTTTCGATAATTTTATCATGTATTTTGAGTAGATATGATCTTTCCAATGTTTTGAAGCCAAAATAATCGAATAAGTAATCTCTATTATAATCAATAATAGCATTCAATTTATCAGAATGCTCTAAAATCCATTCTTTAAAATTAATATTAATATTAGCTGTTTCCTCAAATAACTTTACCATTTTAGAAGCAAAGTTGTGTGATGTTTTTTTATGAAGATTAGAAACTAAAATTCTACCTCCTAAAAGTGAATATGAAGGATGTGTAGTAGATAAGTTAACACAAATTTCAGCTGATTCAATATCAAGTTCTTCTGTAGTAATACCAGAATATAGACTAGCAACAACTTTTTGAGCAACTAAAATAGGGTCAAGGTATTTTGATTCATTTTTAATATCAATATGATTAATATCAATATTTTGAAGTTCAATTGGATTTACTAATTTATTAATTCTTTCAGTAATTTTGTCAAATTGAACAAGTTCTTTATTTCCATCACGTTTTGTAACATATAGCATTGAGGACATTATATTGTAAAATATAAAATTTTTAAATCAATTTTTATAAGTTTATACCATTAAATTAAATAAGACTATATATCACGATCAGAAATCATCTGATAAAACAAAGTTATTATTTTTAGTTTTATTTAATACAGATGCTTTTTGATATTGTGTAGGTCTTGCTTCGAAAAAGTTAGTTTTACCTTCAACACTAATACTTTCCATAAAATCGAATGGATTAGTGACATTAAATAATTTTGAATAGCTAAGATCAACTAATAATCTATCAGCAACAAATTTAATATATTGTGTCATAGAATCAGCATTCATACCTAATAAAGCACAAGGTAATGATTCACAAATAAATTTTTGTTCTATTTTAACAGCATCATTAAACATTAAATGTACCTCAGTTTCATCAAGTTTATTTTTTAACATTGAATATAAAAGTATAGCAAAATTACAATGCATACCTTCATCTCTTGCTATTAATTCGTTAGAAGCGCATAAACCAGGCATAACATTTTTCTTCTTGAGCCAGAAAATTGAGCAAAAAGAACCAGAAAAGAATACACCTTCAACAATAGCAAATGCTAAAAGTCTGTGAGCAAAACTATCAGTAGATTCAATCCACCTAACAGCCCAACCAGCTTTTTCAGCAATACATGAATATTCACGAACAGCATTAAATAATTTATCTTTTTCTTCTGGGTCACGAACAATATTATCAATTTGTAATGAATATGTTTCCGAATGAATATTTTCCATCATTTTTTGCCAATCATATGTAACAATAGCTTCACGAATTTTAACATCATTACTAAATCTTTCTCCTAAATTTATATTAACAATAGTATCAGATGATGAGAAAAAAGCTAAAATCATCTTAACAAAATGTTGTTCATTTGAATTAAGATTACAAAAATCATCATAGTCTTTGGAAAAATCAATTTCTTCAGCAGTCCAAAATGCCGCTTGTTGTTTTTTATATACTGACCATAATGTTTCGTTTTTAATTGGATAAACTGTTAATCTATTATTTTCTGGATTTAATAAATATTCATTTATATGTGAACCATCGTTAATACTATTAATATTATTTTTAAGTTTATTATCTAACATAAGTCTAGAGAAATCATCTGAATAATCAACCATTATAATATAATTATTCACTATATAATTTTTTTAAATCAATTTTTTAATTATGAATATTTATATTTCGTAAAAGACAACTATATATATGGTTATTACATGTTACAACCAATCTCAATATTATAATTAGACAAATCTTTACACCTTTTAACATTTCAAACGCCTACTATTTAATCCAATGTCTTCTAATTTTTTTATGAATAGCAATATAAGAACAACCATATTCTATTTTATCAATAGAATATTCAAACACATTTTCGGTTTTTTTTTGAATTTTAAAAGGGTCTATACAATGGTCTCTAGTACCTTCTGTCGAATCATGTCGCCATTGGTTTAAGTACTGTGTATATTTAAAAAAATACTGTAAATGATTTTCATAATTTTCAACTATATAATCTTTTGATTTATAACATATAGTATCTTCAACAATATATATCCCATTATCATTTAACAATGGAAATAACAATTCAAATGATTCTATTACATCTTTATTTCTATGAGACCCATCATCTAAAATAATATCAAATGAACCATATTTTGTAGTAATTTGTTGTATAAAATTACTATTTGTAGCATCCCCTATTTCTACAAATACATTATTTTTAACATCTTCATACTTTTTACATCTATTATCAATATCTAAACCTAAACAACATGTGGAATTTTTAAATGTATCTCTAAATGCTTTTATACTACCTCCATTATAAACGCCAATTTCTAAATATTTTATTGGTTTTTCTCTAAACTCATGTAATAATAAATTATACTGTCTTGTATAATTATGGAAATATATATTTTTATCAGTATCATATTTTGAAAAAATTACTTCAAGATCTTCTATTTTATAATCGATATTATTTGTAGTATTTAGAACACCAAAGTTTACATATTTTTCTAAAGAATTGAAATTATAATTGCCTTTTTTTATTCCCACAAAATATAGGTCTTTTGATTCATTATTATAATATGTGTCCCATACAGAAAACAAATTGTTTAATGATAATACATCATTTAGGTCTATTTCTGTAAGATTTTTATAATAATCTGACATATCTGCTAAATTACCAATAGTCCCATAAGAATCTTGTGGTGTTGTTCTTTTTGTTCCGTGTTCGCCTCTACCAGTTGAAGCACAAGTAAAACAAAATAATCCATCTGGTTTTAACATATTATAAATTTTTATAAATGACTCTTTATATTCTGGGTCATGTTCAAAACATTCGGTAGATATAATTGTATCAAATGTATTATCCGTAAAAGGTAAATCTTTTGTTTTTGATACAATTGTTACATTATTTGCCGGTATTACATCATTTCCATCGTATTCACAATTTTCAAATAAAAACCGATTATTCCCATTAATATCCCCTGAGCCAACATCTAACACACGTTTATTAATAAAATAATCATTAAGTATTCTTTTAATAAATAATAAAAATTCTCTTGCTTCTGGATGCATAATTAATATATTATATATAATGTTTACATTTCAAACGTATAATAAAATCGGCATTTGAAATGTAAAAAGGTGTAAAGTATAAATTATAAAATGATTTTGGAGGTAATACATCAAGTTGACCACATTTTCTCATATCTATTAATGTCCAGTTTGGATAAGATTTTTTGATTTCAACAATTTTCACGATTAATTTTTCCAAGTCAATAAATCTACAACATCCATATTTTGTATAATCAGTTTTATCCATTTTATTAGTTATAATTGTTAATTCTTCTTTACTTAGGATATCTATTAGATACTTATTATCATCATTACTAATAAAATTAACAATATTATGCATATTAACTAAAGATTTTAATTTATCAATTTGAAGTGTAACATCTTCAATTTCCTTATTTTTAGTTCTTATTTGTGAATTAGAAATATGTAATAATTTATTAATTTTAGATCTTTCACTATTTAGACTATCAAGTTCTAATTGTAATTGTAACTTTTGTATTAGTAAATCATCAATTGTTTTTCCATCTTTATTAACGCATGTATACTCAGCCATTATAATATTATAAATAATTTATTAGAAGAACATATATCATCAATTTTTAGTTTATATTTAGTATCATATATTAAATAAAATTATATTATCAAATAATTAATTCCTCAGATAATAATAATAAAATGAGTTTTAACACTATAGGTAAACCAAGATTAGTAGAACCAAAACTATCAAAATATTTTTTAGAAAAAATAAAGGAAAAAGAATTAAAACAAAAAATGGAAGTCGATTTATTAGAAGCAAAACAAAAAGAATTAGATTTAGCAAATCAACCAGCAGAATCATTTTTTTCACAAATATCTACATCATTTATAACTTTTATAAAACAAAATTATGGTTTCGTAATAATAATAACACTAATGTCAATCTTATTATATGTACGCTATTTAGAAGTAATTAAAAGAAAAGAAAAATTAAAACAATTAATCGATGACGAAAAATTAAAAGAACTTACGGAGGAATGAACAAGGTTTAAATTTACCACTACATCCATATAATAATAAACCATAAGTAGTAATGAAACCGAGTGTTACAACAATAGATATATTTTTATATTCTTTAAAGAGTTTCTTATCAATACTATTGATTTTTTTCTCAATATTCTTGTCTTTTGATTTATTATTTTCATCATTGGGCATAATAAATTGTTTAGTAACAAAATTATCACCAAATAAATGAATAAATTCAGTAATTTGATCAATACTTAAATTTAATGATTTATCAAATAAAATCTGGTAAATATTTTTATATTCATTATTACTAAGCTTTAATAAAAATTGTTCTATCAATTTAGATCCTAAATATAATTCAGGATAAGCTATCATATTTAAAACTTGTGTTCTAACATTATATGTAAAATCATAATATTGATTTAATGGATTTCTAATAGTTGGTTCATTTATTGAATTATATATATCTTCATCATCATCTGAACTACTATTTTCTTTATTTTGATCATTGATTGGTATAATATTAATTCTAACTAGCTGTCTTGTATTGATAGTTCTAACATTAATAATTGAATTATTAACTAATAATTTTTCCCATACAAATAAAAAATGACCGATATTTAACTCATCTGAAGATTTAAATAATTTATTTAGTTCATTATATAATAGTGTTTGTGTATACCAATTTTCTTTATTATCATTTAAAATTTTTAAGACTAGAGTAGGAACATCATATTTTGTAAACATTAAATAATAAAAATTTATATTTTTAATTAGTAATATAATCAATTTTTAAATAATAAATTATTTAAAGGATGATATTGTATTATTAAATAATGAGCGAACAATATAACCAACATAATCAAACTCTAGAAAAATCATATATTGAGACATATGATTTATTTATATATCAACTGCTTACTATATTTCAAGATGAACAAACAAAACAACAGTTAAATAATTTATTAGCACAATCAAGTACATATAAAGTAACATGTGGTTTATCATTTGTAACTTTACCAAATGATGAAATTTTTGACAATTTTATAAAATCAAAAATTAAGGTATTTTCACATAAATCAGAAGAAACAAAAAGATTTTCAGAAAGTTTATTTGGTGAAGGTTTTTGTCTAAAGAATGTTTTAAATAATCAACCTGATGAAATTAAAAGTATTATCTGGTCAAGTCTACATGCTATTTTTGTAAGAGCAGAGTATTTAAAAGACGAATCAAAAATAAATAACGAGAGAGTAAAAAAGATAACAGATATGATGTATGCTTTAAAATGTGTAAAAGCTCCAGTTTCAGCACAACAAAAGGGTTATATGCCTTCAGCAAATGCTGGTAAAAAGACCCTTCAATCTTTATTAGGTGTTGAATTAAATCAAGATACTAACGAAATGATGGATGATATTGTAAAATCATTTGAAACAGTATTATCAAAATCTAGTGGTAATCCAATGTCAGCTATAATGGAAATAAGTCAAAAAATTTCAACTAAATATGCCAATAAAATAAATAATAAAGATATAGAATTAGATAAAATAATGGATAGTATGACTAAAAAAGTACCAGGTATGGGAGAAATAATGAAAAGTATGCAAGGATCACAAAAAGAAGAAAAAGAAAAGATTTTAATTGATGAAAACTTTTCAACAGCTAATATTGAGGTAGGAATGAATAAAGAGGAAGAAAACAATATTGATATAACAAAGATGTTAAAGATGGCAGATCAATTTGGAGTATTACCAGGTGGAAAACAAGCAAATCCAGATCAAATGCCAGACCTCGGTAGTATTCCAGGATTTGGCAAAATAATGGAAATGATGGGTAAAATGGATAGTGCTCAGAACAATGATGATGTACTTAAATTAAAAGGAGAAATGGACACTTATTTACAAAATGAGTTAGGTGTTGATGTTACTGAATTAAATAGACAGATAGAAGATGTAACAAAAAGTATAGATAAATCAGAATTAAATTAATTGATAACATTAAACATAACAAAAGAAAAAAGAATTACGAGAAAACTAATAATAATATTTTTCTCGTAACTAATGCGAATTTTACTGATATTTTTAAGCATATAAGTATTGCCCAAATGATATCCGCATTTGTTTTTATAGTATTCACGCGTACCAACACCAGCAATAACAGCTGTTTTAGTATAACCGTGTTGGGCAGCGATAATTTCAGCAGTACGAACAAGTGTTTGACCAACACCTTTATGTTGTGTTGATTTACCATCAGATCCAACACCTAAAGAGCGACCATAAACGTGAACTTCTCTGATGAGAGCACAATTGTTAAGTTCTTTTATGATGTCACCACCTGGATTAGGATCAATTCTCAAACGGCAAAATCCAATAAGTGCTTCGTAAGTAGAGTCATCACCAGACCAAAACAGAATCTTATCATAAAAAATAAATGTAAACACAGCTTTAATCATGAACCACAAATACTTAAGTAGGTTAATCCAGTACTTTGTGTCTGAATAACTATATACTTTATGTGATTCCATAGAAATAAAGTATTCGGTACCACCAGATGCTTTGTATTCAGTAACAACAAGCTTATTTGACACAAGTTTATGCTGCTCGCCACCAATTTCCATACATCTGATACACATACATCTAGTTCCTTCTTTTTTCATTTGTTCTTGAATAACTTGTCTAAGATTGCTAACACTTTCGTAACCAACAAGAATAGAGTGTGCTGGAATATCTCTTACTAGTCGTTGGATACGAATCCACTTTTGTACACGTGTTTTGTAATACTTTAGTACACGAACTAGTTGAGACAAATCTTGTTCAGCATAAGGAACATACTTACCTTCTTCATACCAAGTATTAATAAGTGATGTGACAATGTATTTGGGATCATGTGATTTACACACCGCAGTAGGATAGATTTTAACATCATCAAATTGTAGATCAGGATTTTGAAGTGCTTGATCAAACATCCAGATATCTTTTTCAGGTGAAGATCCCGGAAGATCAGGCATAAGATGACAAACAATTTTGAAACCACACTGCTTAAGTTTAGCAATTGTTTTAATAGTAGTTTCAGTAGGGCACTCGCGTAGAATATAATCAAGGATTGAATCATCGTAATGTTGTACCCCAAGCTGTACTCTTGTAACACCCCACCTACGATAATCACGGATAGCAGTATTAGTAACAAAATCAGGTCTAGTTTCAATAGTTAATCCAATGACTCTGTACTCTGAGGTTTCATTTAGAGTAATTTCTTCTTCAACACTCATAATTGTTCTATCTGAATTAAATGTATTAGCAGCCCAATAAATTTCAGCCATAACTTGGTTTCTGTAATCATAAGGATAAGACTCCCAAGTACCTCCAGACAAAATAATTTCTAGTTTCTTAGCCGTAATCTTTCCCTCCTTATCTGAAACAATATTTCCTGTGTTAATATAGGCTCTGATGCGATCCCAGATTTGTCCTCTAACATCAAAATTATACTGAAGTGCTCTTAACATAGCAGGTTCGGAAGACAAATATGATTTGGGTTGTGTAGGATTACCATCAATATCAGTTTCGGTAGGACAATAACCACATTTTTTAGGGCAACTAAACTTTGAAGGTTTTAGTACGACAGTACAAACTAGGACTCCAGAATCAGATCTACCAGCTCGTTTGATTACGTACCGTGAAAAGACACTGTTAAATTCCATGTCATTAAAATATTTTTCAATGATATATCTCATTTGTGCTTTTGATGGTCTTGTTTTATATTTACGGCCTAAAATTGTAAGTACACTATCAATTTGTTTAGTAGTGATAGTTGTAGTAACATTACCAGTTTCTTTGATTAGGTCCTTAACTAGTAGTTTAGTTTTGGCTTCATCAACAAGTCTTACGTTGTTGGTATGGATAGTTTCAATATCAGCGATGGTTTCATTAAGAGACATTAATATTTATTATTATAATAAGATTATTAATTTTTCAATTTTTTGTCTTAACAAACAACGAGAAAAATAGATAAAAAAAAATTATATTGTAATATAATGGGTGTAAAAGAAAAACTAGGAAACCTTGTTAAAATAATAAACACTTCCAATGGTTCAGACCAATTAGACAATATAGTATGGGATATAATATCAGATATTGATCATACAAATTTAGATTATATACAGTACTATTCAACACAATTAAAATTAGAATATAATGATTTTTTAAATGTATGGTATAATTTTATCAAAAAAAATATATTAGAGTTAGAAGATGAAAATATATGTGACATTACTGTTGATCCAATAAAATCATCATTAAAAATAAGTTTATTTGAGAGTAATTTATCATTAAAACTAGAAAATTTATTTAATTCACATATAGATTCAGTAGATGACGATTTATTATTGTTTTATTTAAGGAATGAAAATAAAATACTATTAATGTTTAAATCATATGTTCCATTACAAGTATCAGATGAAGTTAGATTACCATATTGGGAATATGTATTAGAACATCCAAAAATAAAAGAAAAGTTTGATGCTGTATTTACGGACAAAGATACTTTATGTATAATGGGATACAGCGTTTAGTTATATTTTATAATTGTTTGATAACATTATTTATAACATTATCTATTGTTTGTGTAGCATCAATAATAATAACTTTTGTGTTTTTAAGTATGTCATTGTTATTCATATATAATTCTTCATATTTAGAATGAATACTTTTTAAATAATCAATACTTATTCCATTTTCACTTTCTCTATTTCTTTGATTAATTCTATTATGACATATTTCAGGATCACACCTTAAATATATAATAACATCAGGTAACCAACCATATGAATTATAAAACTCATCACATAATTTCCATTCAAGTTGATTCATCATATTATCTTCATATAATAATTGTCCAAAAACTTTTTGACATGATAATGGAGATCTTTCAAAAATTCCGGTTTTAATATCTTTTTTATCTAGATGTGATTTAAGGACTCTCATTTGAAATCCAAATGAATATTTTCGCATATCAGAATAAAAAAGTTCGAGCCATTGATGCCAATCATCAAGTGGTTCATCATAAACGTTAATATGTGGTATATTATCTTTAATAAATTTAATAATAGAGCTTTTACCACATCCTATATTACCATCAAATACAATTTTCATTAATAATAAAGTAAATAGAATAAATAGAAAATATTATCAATTTTTGTTTAAGCTATTAAGTATATAATAGCCCGGTTGTGTTGATTTAATAATATGTTGGATTTGTTTTTTGGATTCATTAAAATCCGAACTAATGTTATAGTTAAGTGTAATAGGTTCTCTAATAAGAGGACATAAAGAGTATGTTAATTCAATATCAAAAAATAACATAGATTTTTTAATAGTTTCATTTTGATCAATAATATTAGGATTACATAGAACATTAACAATTAAATCTGCAGCATTATTATTAATAATTTGTGAACCAAAAATCCACCAATCAGTAGTAATTCTTGTTTTGAAAGTATCAATAGCAAGACCAAGTCTATCAGCTTGGATTTTATCAAGTTCAGTATCCATACTATTTATAAAATCCAAATAATTATTCATATTATATAAATTACCTTTTGTACCTAGACTCATTTGATGTTGCATTAAAATACTTGAACTTCTAATATATCTTGTAGGACAAGATTGAAATATGGTAAAAGCCATAGAAGCGGCAAAATCAGCAATACAAATAAGTCTGATATCTCTAAAGTATAATGTTTTTAATTGATCAATAATATGTATACCATCGATAACTGATCCTCCTGGTGAGGATATATAAAAATACATGGTGTTATGATTAAATTTATTAATTTTATGAATAATCTCATTTGAAGTTTGTTCATCAATTTCACCTCGAAGTGTAATAAGATTAAACTTATTAAGTTCTATCAGTTTAATTTCTTGTGATAATGTTGCTACAAACAAACATTTCATCACTAATCCAAATATAAAAATAAAAAGTGAAAATTTCATTAAAATATATAAAATACAAAGTAAAATATATATTTAATCAATTTTTTATAGTGCATTGAGAGCTGCTAATTTAGTTTTAAGAGTGTCTGTAACATTTTTAATAACGTTTGTTTTTGATTTTAAGTCAGCATTAGTTTGTTTAAGATAAGTCATATCAGAACTATTAACTAAAGCAATAGAAATACCTTGATCACATAAAACTTGCCAATTTTCAATTGTTGAAACAGCTTTATTTATAATATTTTTATCTTCATTAGATAATTGAGCAGAAGTTAATTGTGGATTTGGGTCAACAAAATTATTAATATAATTCATAGCACAGTTAACTTCAGCCATAACATCAACTAAAATATTCTTTGTATCATGAGCAGTTTGAGGTATCTTAACTTCAGAAGTTACAAGAATGGTTTGCTTAAATTTACCAAAAACTTCAGATAAGTTAAATATCTTTTTTAAAGCATCAGCTACAGCTCTAAGAAAACGCGTATCATTAATAATATTTACATTTTGTAATCTTTTTGTGAAATTAACAAATAATTCGCTAAGATCATCAGCTGCTTTACCAAAATCATTAAATCCATCAATATCTATATCTAATTGCATTTGTCTGGATTCATCAGCAATTTTTGCGGCAGCTTTAAATAATTCAGTATAATCATCAATACTACCTTTACCGTGGAAATCTTCACATTTAATTTGTACAGCATAACGTCTAATTTCGTCAACTAAAAGATCAGATTCAGTAATAACATGATCATCATAATTATAGGTAATTTGTTCGGCTAAATTTTCATTGATTTGTGGAACATGATTTGCTGGATCTGTGGTATTAAATGTAGTTGTTGTGGTAACATTTTGGTTTGGAATAGCTGTTTGATTATTAGTAATAACAATACCAGGTTCAGTAATTGTTTCATTAAGTATAACATTTGGTGTAACTGTAGAAGAATTATTTACATTAGTATTGGTATTATCATTTGAGGAAGTTGAATTAGGATCGGTATCAGAGTCAGACATCCAATTATATAATATATTATAGAAAATATTTTTAAAATTTTTATATATTTTATTTAAAAAAATTGAAATATTAGTAAGATAAAATAGAACAAATCTACTTTAATGGAAACAGAAATTCGATACTCATATGAAAATAACGGTGAGACCTATTTGAGAATTCGTGTAGGGTCTCAAACATATACCATCCGAGGATATTCTCGTGCCGGATTAAAGACATGTATTTTAATAGATGAATTAAATGTGGTCTTTGATATGGGGTATGCTAATGAACGTGCTTTTAGTTTTGATAACAAACTAATATCACATGGTCATAATGATCATATTGGTGCACTCCATATGGATCATTGTGCTCGAAGACTTTATAATCTTCATAAAGAAAAGTTATATATAATGCCCAGACAATGTATTAAGCCTTTTAAAATGATAGCAACAGCATTTTCTGAAATGAACAGTGGTAGATCTGGTGAACATATTAAAATTTTTGATACACTATTAAATACTCGTGTAATCGAAGCTGAATTCGCTGCTCACAATATGTGTAATTTAATTGGAACATCAAAACCAGAATCAGAATATTGGGTAAAATCATTTCATATGGATCATAAAGTAAAATCGTATGGTTATATTATTTACCGTAAATCAAAGAAATTAAAAGAAGAATTTAACGGTTTATCTGGAGATGAAATTATTAAAATTAAAAGAAAACATGGACAAGATTATTTAACAGAAGAAACATTTACACCATTAGTAGGTTATACGGGTGATACAACAATTGATGGTTTAGTATCAAATCCCGCTTTTTTTGAAGTACCTTTATTATTGATGGAATGTACTGGATTTTGTCCTGATGATGTTGGACAATGTTGTGAAGGTAAACATATTCATGTAGATGACCTAAAAAGAACGTCAGAAAAATTTATGAATAAAAAGATAGTATTATTTCATTTTTCGCAACAATACAAGTCATTAAGTGAAGTTTTACATTTTACACAACAGGTTCCTGAAGATTTAAGTACAAAGTTTTTATATTTCTTTTAATAAAGTATAAAGACTTATTTTATTTAATAAATAATATGGATAAAAAAGAGTTAGGAAATAATTATTTTAAATCAGGCGATTATAAAAAAGCCATAGAGATTTATACTGAAATATTAGAATCAGATGAATTAAATCATCAAGTTTTATCAAATAGAAGTGCAGCCTATAGTAAAATTCATAATTATGAATTAGGATTACAAGATGGTTTAAAAGCAACTGAAATAAAACCAGAATGGGGAAAAGCATGGGGTCGTGTAGGTGCAGCATATTATGGGTTAAATAAACTTGATAATGCATTAATATCATATATAAAAGCATCAGAGCTAGAAGAATCAGAAATTTATACAAAAATAATAAAAGAAATAAAAGATAAGTTATCACACGACAGTAATAAATTATTAGAACAATCATTAGCAAGTGATATTAAAAATACTCCAATGGCAACAACATTTAGTGATATGTTTCAAAATGTATTAAATAATCCTGAACTAATGACAAAATTAACTGATCCAAATTTTCAAGCGAAAATATTAAATTTACAATCTAATCCATCTGAAGCAGTAAATGATTCTGAAGTGATGAATATGATGGCATTAATGATGAAAGGAATAAAATTATAGACTATCTAATACTTCAAGATCATCTTCTTTAGCTTCATCAGTAATAATAACAGGTTTTTTTTGATTTTCAGATAATAATTGTCTAATGTTAATATTTTGCCTAGGTGCATTAGAGAAAAAACGTTCTTTAGTTGCTTTACCATCAGCAATATTAATTTTATTTGTCATAGGACAATATTTAATTGGAGGGAAACCACCATTTTTGTGAGTTTTTGTTTTGTTCATAATATATAATATATAGAGAATTTATTATATATTAAAATCAACAATAATTGGTTTAATATCTTTTTTGTTGGAGTCAGGTGATGAGGATATACTAGGTGTATTATTTGGTAATTCAAATGATTTTCTTTCATCAATAATTTCATCTTCATTTTTATTAATTTTATAAAAATGAGAAATATTACAACATTTACCTTTATTAGGACATTTAAATTTGATATATTCAGAATCAGTTAATTCTCCTATAAAATTGTTATATAATAAACGATGAAGCGCATATTTTTTTCCATTATAATAAAAATTAATATATGAGTTTTTATCATCATTTTTAATAACAGTAATATACACAGTCTATAAAGAAAATTCATCTGT
>JACCDO012054550.1_pt1 | contig 18978 bp, 14 predicted proteins | sample 7446101 | NCBI WGS metagenome assembly JACCDO01 (sample SAMN15323440, study PRJNA562643) | freshwater metagenome | isolation source: river surface water | place: USA:Blue River Watershed | collected 2017-08-16 | reverse complement strand
TTATTAGGAAGGTGGATGACGTCATACCATGTGGCCCGACCCTATTACCACGGGAAGTATGTGCGAACAAACAAACAAACAAACAAACAAACAAACAAACAAACAAACAAACAAACAAACAAACAAAGCATTTATTACACATACAATGCACTTCGTTCTGTTACATTCCCAGGGGTCGGATGCGGAGTATCTACCCTAGACAATTCTGGATAGGTAGGTAATGTCGTATCAGCAAATGAGGCACATAAACAACTTCTACGCCGTTCGCGCCGTGCTATCGCGGTCTGCAGACGAAATAATTGAAATTCGGATATACAAACAAAAACACCACACAAAAAAGCTAACAACGTCGACACGACTGCCGCCCAGCAAGCTATTGATGCGGTATCACTTCCCCACGAAGCCATTGCTATTTTTTCTTGATTCTACAAGTAAAAAAAGAGAGGAGAAAAATGAGAACTCTTTCCAACGCCGCGATAACATCCATTGTAGCCAGCAATACGGAAAACATTACACTAAATGAAAATAGCTTACCAGTGAGAATTGTAAACGATTACCAGGAAGACTTTCTGCTTAATAAAATAAGAGGGAAAGAAACCGGATTCACTGGGGGTTATATAAGCGACTCGTCCACCACAAACAGCTATGTGTTACCCGGAAACCCAACGTCATTAAATTTACCCCCAGCGGACGGTGTGACGGCCTCTATAGCAAGCACAAGCGCCCAAGACTCGACCACAGGCACTGGAGCAGCAACCTGGGTATTATTTATGTTGGATAAAGATTTAAACAAAGTTATCGAGATCGTATCACTTTCAGGATCAACCCCCGTAGCACTTTCCACGCAGAACATATACCACTTTGGGCTAGGCTTTGTTTTAGCAAAGGGATCGGGATCTACAACGACAGGAGCATTGACATCCAACCAAGGAACAGTGTATGTAGGAAGTGGTACTGTATTTGGCGCTAACGGATTTAGCACCCCGGGCATATCCGGCACCAATAATTATATGTGGAATAGACCCAACGACGGATTCGTAACATCAACAGTGTACGTATGTCCTAAAGGAAGAAAAGCCCAACTGAAAAGCGTAAAGCTTAACGGAGACAACACAACAGGCGTTATATTTAGGACAATCGCACGGACTAGCAGAAATGGAATATGGTCTTTGGGATCGGAAGATAACGTAAACACAGGCACGACAATTAATAGAAGTCTCACGGGAGGATTTATAACACCAGGAGGAGAAGTGACAGTGACATGTTTTAAATCGGCAAACACATCGAACGTACAAGCAAACTTTGTAGTTACTTGCCTCGAATTCGATGAAAGATGGGACACAGCGCAACCAAACTTTGGTCTATAATAACGAATGCAAGTAGTTATCAAAAAGCGACTCGCCGACACAACAAACCCGACAATCCCGTTTTCGATCAAAATGAATGTAAAGAATTCTAGAATACATCTGTGTTTTAGAAAACGCACTCAAAATGTCCACATAGTATTGGTGACGTTTTCTATCATTACTGATTGAAGGTAAACAATAAAAGGGATGGTAATGAAACAAATACAAAATAAACTGCACCAACAAATAATACGAAAACATATTTTTTCTAGACGTCCCGCGTAAAACAACAGACTCTATCTGCCGAAAAATCAAACACATATCCATAAAATCCATAGGATCGATATTTAAATAACGACGAGTATACCTGCTTATCATATGATGAATGTGTTCATTGTATTTGCTCATATTATGCTTCCTTAGCAAACGCTTTAAAAAAAAATACACATCGGATTTGGATGTTTTCCTGGTACTTAGCCCATAACACACGACTGCCCACAAAGAAGTAGGGATGGTGACAAACTGGGAATAAGTCAACCGATGTAAATGCTCCCTAAAATGGCTAATACGCTTGTAGGGCACATACCCTTTGGGAGTAACATCGTAAGTAGTCATAGCCTCATAGCGGGGTGGATATTGCCATTCCTCTGGGTAACATACCCGGTAAACTGGTACACTGACAGTATCCGATTCTATAATTAGACAGTCGTTACCATGATCATCACCATTTTCAATGAGGTATGACCCCACCATATCCATATATATTGGTAGGTGTTCCATGTTTGCAAACACAAAAAAATGAACACACCTCCAGCCCCTAGAAAAAAAAACAAGGCTACTTATATAGCCTCAGATGACGAGGACTGCGACACCATCTTTGGAAAACCAACTAACCGCAGTTTACTACCAGATTTTAAAAGGGTATTTTTTCTTAGAAATATACCAAATGAGTATCAGAAGGAACAACACATCCGGTAAATACTACCAAAAACAAAACGAGGATAATGCATCATTAACAAATGTGCAATACACGTCTATAGAACGACCGTTGACACGAGTGTTTGTGACACGAGAGAAAGTCCCTGAAACAGGACCAGGATTCTCTTTAACGAGAGAAATAATGAAAAGACCCGAAGAACACCTGGCGCCTTTACAAACGCTCATCGAAAGACCCGAAGACAAAAATATAGACAATATGTTTAAAGAATACATATTTGATTTCAGTGAAATAAACAATAAAAAGAAAGGATGCGAATGCGGGGAATGTCGCCACTGTCAAAATAAAAAAAACGAAATACTAAGACCAAAACAACGCGAATACCGCACCATGGATAATATTCGGAAGTTTGAAAATTACAAAACCACATTCCAAGGATCGACAAACCTTATAGGAAACCGAATAAATGGGCGCAAACTAAACAGAATAATTAACGAAGCCAAATCGTATTACGGATAAACATTTTTTCTTTAACTACTACCAAAAGATGAGCAGCGACAACGTTTATTCCTCTCTGTCAAAATTACAGAACAACGATATTCGCGCATCAACAAAGGGGGTATCATTTTTACCGTCTAGCATCAAATCAAAGACCATTGAGTACCAAACCACCCCACCATTTGAAATCAAACAACTTGAGCCACGCAACAACAAAGATACATTCGGCAGTGAAGAAACCATCCGCTTTACGTTCCCGAAAGACCTATACATGAATCCATCTACACTAAGACTATATTTTAATTTTAGAGTAGCAGGAATTACGTCCGCCGCAATAAAAGGAGGACTGACATATGATATCAATACACTATTTCGAAACATTAAAGTTACCTATAACACGCTAGTATTGCAGAACAATGTCAGACACGACCTGTTTTCCCGAATTCACGCCAATTTACTAAACGATTCGAAAACACAAACCCATTATCGAGGGACGTTCGATAGTACACAAGCTTTTTTGATGGATGGTCAACAAGGGATAACAAGGAGAACATACCTCGCTAAAACCAACGACGTGGCGGATACATCGCCGTGGGCCATTCCAAGAAGTTTTTGTACCCAATTACCAATTGGAATCTTTTTACAAGAACGACTAATACCATTACCATTGATGAGCGATAAATTAGGCCTTGACATTGATTTAAACAAAACAGAATGGGTAGTAGTTACGGACGATCCCGGTGCAACATTAACCACTCCACTGAACATCGAAATCTCAAACATATATTTAGAATACGTAGGGTATAGACACACACCGTCTTTATTAAACTATGAAAATAAAATAGGTCCGAAAATATTCAAATTTCACGCATACGATCACTTCTCCCATATACTGCGCCCCGGACACAGGACACTAGAAGTTGCATATTCGTTAAACAGAAAACGGGTCATGTATGCTGTTGCTGTAATAAGGTCCCAGGCAGATGAAGCATTCCAATGGGACACCTACAACTTTTACCACGCAGCCAACCCCAGAAACAACGGCCCCGCTAGAGATACGGCTATTCGAGAATACCAGTGGAACATTAACAACACATACATCCCGGAAACACCCGTAAAAGTAATGACTGCAAAAGCACAAGATTTCACTGTCAGCTCTGCATCCAACCAAGCAGGTCCACTAACGTTAAGCGACTGGCAACCATCATCCCAAAAACTATGGTGCCCTGCCCCATCCGCTTATACATACCTTGAAAAGATACTCAACACTCACCCCAGAAAGTATTTACTTGGAGGACAACTGGCATCAGAAATGCAATTTACGGCAATAGATAAAGGGTACCAAGGCACGCGAATGCTCACAGCATCGTACCCCTCAGGAGGCCACCACAGCACAAGAACAGGAACCACGTTTACAATTGGAGGAAAGTTTAGCGACGTTTTGCCTGATGGTAATACCTACGCATTAAATCTCACTAACCGCGACATTGTCCGACTTCGAATAGAATTTAACGGCATCAATACGACCAACCAGGTGGCAGGATTAACAATTGAAACCTTTTTTGTATATGAAAGTCACGTGGTATTAGACGTGGACGACCAAGGATTTTGTACTGGGGCCAGGGTCGTGAGCTAAAAAAACTATAAAAGGAGGAAACTCTTGTCCAAAAATATTAAAAAATGGAAGTAAAAATGGAGAAAGCGGAACCATCGAATGAAATCGAGGACATGGAAACGACCCCAACTCCCAGTAACTCCCCATCACCCGTTTTGACAGAGCCGAAAATGATTGACGGAGCCACCGAAACCATTTACGAGACACCTTTTTATGTAGCTGGGTTAATCAGAAACGTCACCAGTACCAAAGACAAATCCCTTAACATAGACATGGTGGTAAAAAACGACTCAAAAAACGCATATTTTCCAGCGTGCCACGTACAATGCGCAAGTATTTCAGCACTCCACAGCGTTAAAAGTAGAAAGGGTTACAAATCGTATCAACTTTACGTCACCGAAGAGCAAAAACTTACAGCGGTTGCTCCCAGCATAAAATACAACAATGAGATCACTCTGTTGACCTTGGACGAGAAAGGCGAGGGGTGCCTGGAGCGGGTACCAGCGACGTCCCAAAATTTGACAGGAAAATACGCCATTTTGCTTGTTAGCCCAGCAACCTCCCCTAAAACAATCAGAAAGTTTAAATTTACCTGTTATGATGTGCTAGTGTATGCCACTTATGAATTATGCATGAACACAATTGAAAAAATACTCATTGGGAAAAAGATCCCAAATTGTCCAGCAGAAGAAATTTATAAGAACATCGACGCGTCTAAAATGACCACTAAAGAACAACAAGACGCCATAGCCGGCATCGAGTTATTTAGAAGCAAGTGGACTGTAGCATTTCTGGGACTGACACCCCAAGCTATCACCCTGACCGAAGGAAGTGAAGACGAAAAAAAAGAAAACGATAAAAAACAAAAATAGTATAGCATTTTTCTTACTCAATAAAACGACATGCGTAAAAACCAAATGAACTGTTGCCCCAATTTATCTATTCAACAATTTGATGACCGATCACAAAAGCACCCAGAGGGATTTAATTTACCCGACTGGATGCCGAAACACGAATTTTTATTGGTCATGATCGCACCAGCAGGCTCCGGAAAAACAACACTTTTACTAAATATCTTGTTAAACATGTATAAGGGGTATTGGCATAAAATAAACATTTTCAGTCCCACAGTACACACTGATGGAAAATGGGAACATGTCAAGGAATGTAAAGATATATTAATGCCTTTACCTAAAACAATGAGAGAGAACGAGGAAAAGAACAACAAATCGAACCAAACCATTAACGCCATAACAGTAGAGGAACTCATCGACCAAATAGAAGACGATATGTATAGTAGTAAAAAGAGTACATTAAAACACCCGTATAAAGCAAGCTACTATAAACCCAAGGAAAACGGATCACATTCAAGACACGAAAACAAAGCAAAAGAGAAAATGAACAAAATGGAATACTTGATGAAGAACATTTTACAATTTCCTAACAAAGACGAACACGACGCGCGTGTGATGGAGAATTTTTTAAAAGCAACCTATCAATCGAACATCATAGGCCATTTGAAACCAGATGATAGCGAAGACAAAGATCACGATGCTTCCCAAAAAGGTACTTTACAAATGAAAGAGGATGACTTTAAAGACGAATACGAAGAAGATTCATTGAACACCCTGATGAGCTCACAGGACGTATTAACTAAAAAATTAAAAAAGCAAAAAAAGGATTTAGCCAGTAACATGCCTAGGCTATTATGGGTGTTTGACGACATGGTCGGGTCGGGGTTATTTAACCAAAAAAGAAATAACGCGTTTAAAAGATTGACCGTTAGACGCAGACATTTTTATTCGTCATTAATCTGTGTAACGCAAGCATATAAAGAAATACCAAAGACAACGAGAACCAATGCAAATATATTAATTTTATTTAAAATTGATAGTGACGAGGAACTTATCACGATATACAGAGAATACCCCATGGGTCTAAAATGGCCTATTTGGATGAAAGTATACAAGTTCTGTACTCAGGAACCATACAGTTTTATTATGTTTAATTTACAAACGAGTAACCCAGATTTGAAAATATGCAGGAATTTCGACACACCTATTACCAGGTTTTATATAGATCACGTCCTCGCAAACACGCCAGACGTTTGAACGTAGCGGGTATGGGTCACTACGTCCCCACCGTTATCTCCACGCACCTCATTAAAGACTTTCCAACGTCGAGTGACTTCTGGAGGAAAGAATCGCTTGGAACCGAAAGGATAAGTAAGAAATGTAGCAGGATCCACATACCCCTTGCCATAAGCAAACTGTAATGTTTTATCAAAGTCATGTGTAATCATAGCACCGCTCTGAGATACATGTTTGAATGCCAAAGTCTTTACGCTAACAGACGCTTTTGCCTCACCATCCACTAAATCAGGCCGTATAGCGCTGAACAGCAACGTTTTGAAAGAGTCAAAAGACAAAGTATGTTTGGTCTGTTCATTTTGGGAAAATCCCTTTGCCTTCACCTTTTCTTTTAACACACCATCACCATCACGATACCGAAACGCATAGGTCTTTGGAGCTAATGCAACATACTCTTCGATCAAACAGTCTCCCAATTCTGCTTCCCAATCGCCTAATAAATATCCAGGGGTAATCAGTTTATCCATAGCAAAAGCAGCATCATCGACATCGGCAACAATAACAGAATCAGTATCCCCATAATATTTATACAGTCCAAAGGAGTCACACTTTTGCTGAAATCTCAACCGAGCATGTGCCGTCACGAAAGCAGCAATAGCCACATTCTTTTTTTGTCTTTCAAAAACCTGCTTGAATCGAGCCACCGAGTGGGTATTTCCAAAGTCTGATAACACAACATCACGTAGAGTGCCCTCCCTTGCTCTCTTATAAAAATCGGTACGCGCAGCCCCTGTGCTTAATACCTGGGCCTGCTTTTTGTTTCCCCGTTCGCCAAACTTACCCCACAAACTATTGAGGATCAACTTTGCCAAAGACCGCAGGGCTGGATTATAACAAAAATCCGATTCTACAATTTTTATCCCCATATGCTCCTCAGTCTGCTGTAAAAAGCGATCCAAATCACGAGGCTTCTTTCCACTAATAATTTTCAACCGCATCCAAGTTCGTATGTAATCCTTGAATAACGAAGTACTGGGCACATACTCGTCTGTTCTGTATACTCTCAGTATTTTATATGCGGGGTGGCGCAAGATATACTGACATTCAGCACTGGTGATGGTGATCCGTCGATGATTGAAATTCGTCATCAACATACGACCCTCGTGCCTGTAAGGTAATATCGGATGGTGGACATATTCAACAATATCCACGTCTAGTTCCAAAAACCCAAAAAAACCGTGGATCCCGTTCTGTAAAAATGCAGCACTTCTCGCCTCACAATAAAATACAGTTTTTGGCTGACCAGTTGGTAGAGGATCGAAAAACTGAACAGTGGGGTACAACGAGACTATATCAAAGTACCGTAAACCCTTAATGTTGGGCGTGGTATGCGTATTGAAATAAAGACAGTTGGCATTGGTATTTCCCCCACACAGAGCCCGTCTCGCAAATGACTCATAAGATTCGTCCAAATAGTAAATAGTCTTTTCGGGCATGTAACTTGTCATATACAAACGAAACACATACGAAGCTATGGTAACAAGACCCAATGGACTGATAGGAGTATATTCCAAACAAACTTTCTCGTAGGCTGCTAGCGATTTAGCCAAAACAAGAACGTCGTTTTCACAATAGTAAGTGATCTCCTCTCGCATGTGATACGTCGAACTCTGCTTTGACACATACCACTCTTCAAATGCACTCTTTTCATGTTCATTCATGGCATCCACATTAAACCACGAGCGATCTGGGATTGGTCCAGAATAAAACTGATTTTCGGCAGTGTTAAAAAGGTAAGGGAAGTACCCCTTTGCCACTAATGCTGTATCTAATCCAAACATAGCAGGCAGATCCTTCAACCGCGCTTGGATATGGTTTAAACTGTCTCGAAAGACAATCTTTCCGGAAGGGTTGGTTGGATGCTTGTAAACAATCTCCATGAACTTGCTTCCAGTTTCAATAAAACTAACAGGTGCAACGTCCAGGGTTTCCAAATAATCCATCAAAAGACGACCATCGTAACCACGCATATTGTGTGCAAAACAATAGGAAACCTTATACCTCGCAGTCATCTCGCAAAGGGTTGCCCAAAACTCGCGTAAAGTGTAACGAGTCTGCATCGTATCTTCAGCGACAGTGTCGTCCAACGACCCTGGCACTTTACAAACGCTCGCACAGTTTACGATGTGAATGTATACTGGGTACCTGGTTGGTAATAACCCATTTGCAGCATACAAAGCCTCCTGTTCCTCGGTATAAAAGGGGAATTTTAGCGTTTCATCCGTGTACAGCATAGATTCAAAATCAAACGCAAAACAAGCCGTGCCGGCTCCTAGCGACTTAGCACTGAGTCTTGGAAACGAACAACTGTGTGTTTTAAGATACCCCTGAGGATGATCCGGATGTGTTAAAACAAACACATCTCGCTGCTGTTTTCCACAGGTGTAACATTTGTAGGATTCGCACCTATGGTCTCGAAGGGTTTTTTGGTGCTCATTGCAAAAAACACACGTCACGTATCTCGTTTTATCAACACATCGAGACCGATGTCGCTCCAGACATGTCTTTGTTTTACACACCGACCCGCATTGTCGACACGTCCATGCATTATTAGGGGAAATATGAGTATGCCTTGCCAAATCACTCCGGTTCTTAAAGGTTTTTCCACATAATTTACAGCTGAACCGATCACATCGATGCTCAGCCAGTCGACTGTTCACGCGATTAACAAGGACATGACACCCATAACACAGCGCGTAACGAGTTTCCACGGCTGAATGCAAAGCAGACTCTTCCAAAGGAGCGTTTTCCATTGCGCTACTGACAAAATCGTGTGCAGTCTTGTGTCGTTTTCGCGCAGGCTTGGCAAGAGGATTAGGCTTGCTGAAAAATACCGTGAGATCATAGATGGGAAAGAAGTGGGCCGTGGTATGATCGTAAAAAAGCGCAACAGTACACTTTTGCAATTTTTCAATAAAGTCTAACGTCAACTCTCCTTCCTCGTACGTTTTATCTGGAGCCACGTTAAGTGATGGATCCATGCACTGCATGCTGTACTGCCAGTACAGAGGTTTTCGGCTATAATCAAATACCATAAAATGGCAAGTGGGATCGATGCTGTGCAAAAACGTCCGCAAGAACCGTAAACTTTGCGTGTCTTCCAGGGGGATACTTTTTTGCGCCAGTGTTTCAGTCACGTCTTGTAGTAACTCCAGGGGTCTAGTGCAGTACATTTGACAGAGGTCCCTAGCCTCAGTAGACGAATCAGTTCTACGGCGATACAAGGACAGGGCAAGAATCAGACTTAAAGGTCCGCACATCGGTGGACCTGGTGGTAATTCGTCGTAGGCAATATAATACAGTCCCTTAAACATTTGCAAGTGATCCGCTTTGGCGTTTGCCTGTTGTCTGCCAAACTGCGCACGGCGTTGGCGACACAGGGAGCTGTATTCCCATACCCCGAGGGGGTGATTCACAGTAGACACTGACATAATATCTCGTAGACGCGCTCCAGTATTTACTTCCATAAAGTGACTTTGTAACAAGGACGAAGAATGGGGGGTGGTACACCCGCCCCTGTAATTCTGGGCCACTACCCTCGCCAAAGGAAATTGCAGAACTAAATCAGCTGACAAAAAATCAAAATCTGTATACCCAGCATTTTCTAACACGTCGAGCAGAACGTCCCACGAGAAGGCCCCAATATTATTAAAAGTCGCGCCTAACTGCAAAGCCCCTTGAAATAGTCGCGAGGTTTCTGTTATGGACCCTATTCTTGGGAAAATGTCCGCATCCAAGGGAATGTCGTCTGGAATATCTAGCCCAAAGATAATGCGTTGAACTTCTCTCGTGGCCTCAGCGCTGTCCCATGAGGCACCCCCATTACTGCGATTTAATTTGGAACGAATTCGTACAAACAGTTTATCCGAGGGGTGAAACTCAAATCCCCTTCGATTCCGTACAGATAAATTTTTAAATGCTGTAAGACGCCTGTACGTGCTGGTGGTCAAGGACAATTCAAATGCAAATAAAGTCGAAGTCACAGGTGCCCTTGTACGCGGTCGTAAGGGGAGACTAGGTTCCCTCTCTTCATTCAGGAGGTACGCAACACCCATACGATCTTCCACCACTCGGGCCAATGTCAGCAATAACCGGTTGGAGGACATCGTTTATAATTTAATACAAAAAAGAAAAACGGTTTTCAAGAGTGGCGTGTTGTTATTTATTTAAACAAAAATGAGCCTCATGTTTTTTTTTTTTTTCATCTTTACTGTGGCGTCAAGGCTAGAAGACCAATAATAACCCAAGTGCCAAGCATCGCATGCCATTACTTACCATAATTGGAATACCCAAGGCTGTGATCTGTCAGGTGCTCGTACCCACCACCTACCTAAAAAGGATTATGGCTCAAAAAGGTCACACGATAATGACCTGATTCGGACAATGGCGTGAGCACCAAAAATAGTGTGCGTTGTATATGGTTCTTAGCAACCCCAAAAAAGTAACAGCCCGGTGGCCGACGTTGTCAGGTGCACGTACCCACTTCCTACCAAAAACGGACCTGGGCAAGGTCGGTGGCGAAAGACCGCATGGTAAAAACATTGCTATATAATAGTTCTGTACGTGCAAAAAAAAAGACAAAGTCACAGAGATGCCTGGTAAAATCTTGGGAATTCAGTTAATACGACATCTGGGAATCGAAACGTTGGAAGAGGCGTGGGTAATTGGAGACGAACCTGTATTGCTGTCGTGTTACGTTTGCGGAGAAGACGACCCCGATGTTTTACGATGTTTTGACCTTTGCCCTACGAAGGCATGTCATGCCATAACGTATTGTATGCGCCATATTGGGCAATGCCGATGGACATGTGATTGTAGAATGTAAAATGCTTGTACCATGTAATAAAAAAATATAAATAGACAGTCCATTTTGCTTTTTTTCATTTATCATGGCTTCAGCTAAACTTCCTACTCTTCAGTTTTGCGCAATCAACCAGGAATTCCCCCATACTGTACATCAGCGCGTTGATAACGTTGGCGAGTTTCGAATTGACTACATCACCGACGAGATTTTGATAGTGTTGAAGTCACCAGGAACAGGGGTGCATACTAGAGACAACAAACGATTTCCAGCAGATGCAATTGGTCGTTTTTTCAACGTTGAAAACACCGTGACCCACAATATCAAGTTTAACAACGACGAAGCTGGGGTCAAAATGATGATTTTAGTGTCCCAGGCCCTAAACACATATTACACTGAACATCCGTGCTCTAAATTTCATGAAGTTGGTTTGCCGTTATATAACGAGACTCTGAATAATTTAGATGTGCCTCACCATTACAAGCGATCTGTGGAAAACGTCACAGGGGTCGTGTCTTACTTTCACCCCCCTGAAATTAAAATAGGCACATTGGTCAGTGATAGAAAAAATCCAACGGACAATTTGGCGTTGGTGTTTAGGGGATGGGGTGACACTGAAAACCCCTCTTCGCACAAGTTTACACTTACAAAGGCTGGGTGGACTGGCGAAACATTGCACATTTTACCGAATGGATTATTAGGTTAACAAAAACCACGTGATCTGTATTTTTATTGTTGTTTATAAATAGGCCTCATCGCCGTTTTTTAAAAAATAAAACATTTTTTGTTTTTTTTGTATTATTTTTTAAAATTATTCTTGCTAATTTTTATATTGTTTTAACGTTTAATATTAATGGTTTTTGGATTAAAACCATACTTTCTGCCTCAACATTCTGCACACCAACAGGACATGGATTTCAACTCGTTTTTGGAAGACATGCGCATTAGTTCTCCCACCTATGCCCGTGCTTTTCATGGCTTATTGCAGGATATCCTGTCGAGCATGCACCCCCACGCGCCTGTAACCATGACTATCGTACCTTATATCCACACCATTGGAGCCTTTGCCTTTCGACCCATGTTTGACATGACCATTGAAGAATGGAAAGAAAAGGCATCCACAGAAACCCTGCAGGCATTCAATGTCGTGCACGGGTGGTACCGCCACGAAGACGGTGAAAAAATTATGGTGACTTACAATCCCGATGAAGATACCAGAGTTATTGCCATTCCTGTATTCTGGGGACAACGTATGGCCATTTACGTCGTTTCGTATACGGATCACTTCAAATCGGAGTGGCTACCTAAAGATACCAACGAGTACGAATCTTTTAAAACAGAAGATGTTGTGTTTGCAATGAAAGCTCTCTCAGAGACATCTTAGTCTTTTTTTTCTTCATTTTGTATTTACAAGCAATAAAGATGTCCACTTTATTTTCATTCAACCCTAACGTGCAGGAAGTTATGCCGTATTTTGCACGGTATAAATTTCCTGATCAAACCACTAAAAATCAGAAACGAACAGTAAAATTTAACCCCGTAAATAACCAGGCCAGTTTTACAAGCGGGTCCACCATCCGCTTTCAGTTACCTTCTACGGGATTTTTGAATCCTGCTAATACGTACATGCGTTTCAATTGTCGAATTATAGTGACTAATTACACCTCTGGACAACTAGCATCTGGGGGTATTGAGTTCCAAAATGGGATAGAATCCATCTTTAGGCGCAGAAGATTGACTTATGCCAACTCCCCCTGGGAAGATTACCAAGACGCCAATATCCTGGCCAGGGTGTTCGTGGAAGCCTTACAACCCAGCGGGAACATTCTCTCTTCTACAACCATGATTCAAGGTATAGGCTTTATCAAACGTAACTTTAACCAAGTGGTGACTTCGTATGCTGCCAATGCTACCCCATCGCCGTTTGATCCCAATTTTGGTCGATTCAATTATCATGCTACATGGAATACGGAGGCTGGGGCGCCCGGCGACGTCGGGACCACTGTAAGGGCCTACGCCATTCCTATCAATTTTGGTCTGTTCCAACAAAAAAATCTCATTCCATTGCAGTACATGGCGGGACAATTGACTTTGGAGTATGAAATCGCAGATGCCATTGATTGTGTCGTTCATACGATCGGAATCACTTCTCCTACAAATCCAGGAGCTATAAGCAGCGCGGTTGTTCAGTTAGGAAACGTCGAACTGGTTGCTGAATTACTTAATTTCGATGCTGCTTTTGACGAGGCTGTGTTCCGCGTTCTTAAGGGCGGCCTACCCCTTTTTTTTCAAAGCTGGCATGTCAATTCGTACACCGTCACCCCAAACAGTCGCGTACAGCTCCAAATTCAAGAAAGTGCGAGGTCTGTAAGGTATGCCCTAGCTGTTATGGTCGATGACACTTACCGGACATTAAACAGAGACGCGCACCAATTTTTGGCCTCCTGGCAAACGAGTTTACCGGACAGTATTGCAAGCGCGCGTCACGTTGCACTAAATAACAACCGTTCGGCTCTTCAATCTTACCAGTGGCGTTTGGGTGGTGCTTACTATCCTAATCAGCCCGTGCAAGTATATGGAGCGCCGAAACTCATTGTTGGCGCTGAAGCTATTGATGGTAATTACGCGGATCCGCCCGTAGAAGCATATCTCGAGCTCATGAAAGTGTTTGGTAACATGTTTGCCAATGAAGGTACCTGGTTTGGTGACCAAAACGCGTATTTTGGTGTGACCCCTCGAAGAGCGGCAGACAACGCATTTTTTGAATGTGGTAGTCTGATCATGGCTGCCAATTTCACGTCTGACCGTGGAGATGTCATTACTGGTCTCAATGCTGAAGAGCAGAACGATTTGGCATTAATTATGACATTTAATGGGACTGAGTCTGGTACTAATAAAACTATCAAGACCATGGTCTGTTACGATAATCTAGTTATCTTGGGTACCTCCAATAACGCTGTGCTTATTAATTAGTGTTTTTTCTGTTTTTTACATATATTGAAAATAGAGTATGAATATCCAGACATCTTCCTATACTGCCACCACAGTCACTTCCCAAACCCCACCCTCCTTTCCACAGGGGACGCATTACGCTATTTTCGGCGTTGGCGCAAACGCTACCGTGCCGACCGGGACAGCCACTCGGATACCCATAAATGTTACAGGGGTGTTTAATGGATCCAATGGTGATCTAAAACTTCCGTATAAGGGTATTTACACTATTAACCTTTGGATTAGTTATGCTACCTCCGGTTTGACCAGTAACCAGTTGTATGTATATATGTCTGACAGCGGTGTCGCCATCACACCCATTGCGGAAATCAGAACCGGACCTTCGTCTTCTATTACAGCCATCCCTTTTTTGTATCGGACCGTCGTTGTTTCCCTTGTGGATAATTTGGTGGTTCGCTTAAATGGTATAGCGACCCTAGCAGAAACAACGGGCGTGAATGTCCAGTATGGCCATGTACGGCTTCTTCAGCGGTTTCCGTGATTTTTTTCCCTCTTTAAACACTACGTTTAACTATGAAAACACTGAACAATTTAAGTGGAACTCCTTTTGGTTCCTCTATTGATACGGTAAATTCTCTTACCACTAATGCGCTAACAGTAAGTACGCCTATAATACTACCTCAGAAGTCTACGTACGGCATATGTGAAACATCTAACGCAGTCACTGTCACTGCTTCTAATACTGTTATTGAATGGAATAGTCCTAACTACGCGGCGTTTAATGGTGGATCCAATAAATTGAAATTCCCTTACCGAGGTCTGTATATGATTGAGGCATGGATTTCGTATGACAACGGCGCTTTAAGTAATTTTGCAGATTTCAAATTAAGAGAGGATGGGGGTGGCGAGTCGTTTTTTGTGCGTTGTTATACAGGCGGGTCAGGGCAAGACAGTAACCCTTATTTAGTATGTATTCCATGGACGGTTTTAAACCTGACAGACAGGGTAGCCATTATGGGAAATCGAGATCCCGATGGTCAAAATGTTACCAACGTTCGTTTACGTAGCGGTGTAGTGTACCTGATAGAACGGTTCACATAACTTTATTTTTTTCTATTTTAGATAGTTACACGATGTCTTCAAAGTTATCAGGGACCGCTGATTATAGTCAGATCTCGTTTAACAGTAGTGATTTTGTGGATGGGAGTTTGAACCGACCCGTGTTTAGTTTTTCAAGAGCCATTGATTTGTACCCTGACTTTTTTCGTGTAAAATGGTGCCAATTTCCGACGTCATATTATGTGTTTACATCCGCCTACACTTCATGTACAATTAATGGTACGGCTGTAACATGGCCGCAGGGAAATTATACGCCTTCCGAGTGGTTGGCGGTGGTAAATCCGCAGTTAACAAATATTTTGGGTACATACAATGCCGTCACTAACAGATTAGTTTTTACACACACCCTTGGCACTGCTCTCACCATCACTTTTTCTGGTTCTCAGGCGGCATGGGAATTGCTGGGGTTTAATTCTGGAGTAAATACTGGGGCATCGCCATACACTTCGCCTCGAGGGTGTCTGTTTGGCGGACCTAATTACATGTACTTACATTCTACGTTTTCATCCGTTTTTAATCAGGAAAAGTTTATTAATACTGGGGCACTAAGATCCTCTTCTTTTAATGATGTCTTGACCATGATTCCCATTACCGAAGATCGTAATTCAGTGTGTCTTTATCAAAGTAGTGATGATGAGTATTTTTATGTGCCGACAACTCACACTCACCGTATTGATTTTTATTTTACTCTTGGTGAGAGAACGGAGATCGTGGATTTCAATGGTCTATCTTTTCAGGTTGTAATGTCCGGCTTAGAGATGCTGTAATTTTTTTCTGTCTAATAAAGGTGTTTTACCCTTATGGGTGTTTTGTTTTTGTTTTTTATTTGGACGTTTTGTTTATTTTTATATTGACATTTATATGGAAAGTATTGCGTTTTTATCACAACGCCCCGAAAAACGTGATGATCGTCAAAACCAAGGGTTAGTAAATTCTGCAATTGGGTATACTGAGCGCTTGTTCAAACCCTCTTGGCAAAATCCACTAGAAATCGTTCAACCACCTAGGCCAGTCTTGGACACTGCGGCGTGGGTGGATGATATACCTTTTGGCCTGGCGCAGTTGCGGGAGTATCAGCTACAAAAATACGGAGATAAACCACATTTAGTACCCCGGACAGGATTGCTTGTACGTAAAGTAGCAGGGTCTGGTACGGAAGAGGATGACAAGCCATCTTTGGAAAGAGACTTGGCAGACTTGGACGGTGGTGGCGGAGACGAAGAAGTCAAGAAACCACAGACTGAACAGGAAGCTACAGCCCAGGTAGAAGCTGAAGCGTCTGAACGGCTAGCCAAAGCGGTGTCGGAACCTTCTGGTATCGGTCGTAAAATTGGAAGTATCGCTGGAGCTGTTGCAGGTGCTGTATTTGGTGCCGAAACGGGTCCTGGTGCTGTGGTTACTAGCACAGCGGGCGCTGAGATTGGTGGTGAATTGGGTGATGTTTCCGAACGCTTTCTGGGTGGATTGTGGGAATCATTGAAAAGCGCCCAAGGGCGGAGAACCTATGAGGGGGTTTTACGCGCTGGCGGTACTGTCGAACAGGCCAAAATCGCAGAGTCTGTGGCCAGTGGTCGTGGTAATCCTTATGCACCTGCTGCTACGACCCCTGAGCAGGGATTTCGCGACAGGACTCGTCAAGCAAGGGCACAGACTGCAAGAGCTGTTGGACAGTCTGTGCTTCAATTGGGAGAGGTTGGAGTTGTTGCTGGCGCTGGAGCGTATGCTTCTCGAAACAGATCGAGGGGGGTTAGTGCTGAAGAAGCAGAAAGTCCAACTACCCCCACTCCCAGTACGGTGCGGGGTAGGCGTAGCAGAGTAACCGGCGTTCAGGTGATGGATACAACTCCAGACTGGGAACGTGTCGGGCGCGACGCAACGGTGCGGCGTTCAAGACCCCCAGCAGGTGTTTCTGTTATCGATACGCAGCTAGACTGGGAGTCCGTTGGTCGGGAGGCTGTCAATCGTCGTACGCGGGGAACCCGTCAGCTTTCTTCTGGAGAGGTAGGGGTACCGCAGGCCGTGTCTTCTGTAGAACGTGCTGGGGGATTGCCCACCACAAATTGGAATGAGGTTGCCACAAATGGGATACTGGCTCGAGAAATGGATGCTTTAGGAGGAGGAGCACTTCCTTTTGAATCTATGACAACGCCTGTGAGATATTCGGCTGGAAGTCATAAATTTACACGGGCCAATAATGTGCCACAAAGGGGTGTAGGAGCCGATTATTTGGATCCGACAGCTAGGGCCAGGCCCAATCAAAGAATGTCGTTAATTGAGCGTCGACGTCTTCGTTCACAATACCTGGACAGTATTCGTTTAGAAATGATGCGTCGGGATCCGAATGTGGATGCGACTTTGTTAAATGAACACATGGCTGAGTTAGAAAGTACAATGTCTTTAAATCAGTTGGTGGATTATTGGGAGGAAACTGTTAGAAGTTCACCACCGATACCCGTCTCAGGTGGACAAGTTAGAGAGCGGGTGGATGCTTTAGAGCGAGAACGTGCGCGGGGTACTACTCCCTCAGTAAAAAGTTCACCGCGTTCATCCTCGTCGGCTCAATTACCTTCAGCCCCCAGATTGTCGCCCAAACAATCCCCTGTGTCGTCAGGCCCTTCCCCTTCTGCTCCAGGAGCATCTTCTGGTCGGTCTTCGTCGTCGGGATCCTCGCCCTCGGCTCCAAAACTACCATCTCCAGGTTCAGTGGGGGGTACTTCGGGTAGAGATATGCCGGGTTTGCGGATTATTGACGGCGGCGACATTCGATATTCCACCGAGCCATCAACACAACCAATGCCTGGTAGAAGAAGGTCTGCAAGAAACAGGACGGGTTTGACAGTAATTACGGGGGGAGATATCAGATACTCGACTGAACCCCCGGCGCAGACTATACCTATTCGTCGCCAATCTGCCCCAGTTACAGATATTGCATCCCCGGATACTCCCACAAGACGATACAATCTGCGCCCTCGACCTATACGAGCTCCCGATAGATATTCCCCTGAGGATTTTAGGAGAGGGTCTACCTCAACCCAGCAACCACCTCAATTCTTAGACGCGGCTAGTCCTTATGAAAACAGTAACCCAAAAGGACAACCCCCTTCGCCAAACGCTGAGTCGCGAAGGGGGAGTGATAATACACCTTCGTCAACCAAACGTTTAAAGTCCCCCCCGGTTTCTGGGAGTGCTTCTTCGAAGCAATTATCGCCTGTGGAGAAAGCTGCGGGGACGCTGGTTTCCGATGTGACTAAGACCAGCCAATCTGGCCAAAATTTACCTTTACTGTCCAAGCTTCAGGCTGGTATGGGTACCCCTCGTATATTACCATATGGCACGTCCATTGGTGAATCTAGAATTCCAACCGCCCAATCTGTGGAAAGAGCACCGACCCCAGTGGAAAGAGTACCTACGCCTGTGGAAAGAGCACCGACCTCAGTGGAAAGAGTGCCCACAGCTGTAGAAAGAGAATCTGACCAAGGGTGGTTATCCAAACTGCGAGCGGGTATGGGCACGCCTCGTATATTACCGTATGGTACGTCCATTGGCGAATCGAGGGTATC
>JACCDO010065922.1_pt1 | contig 18978 bp, 19 predicted proteins | sample 7446101 | NCBI WGS metagenome assembly JACCDO01 (sample SAMN15323440, study PRJNA562643) | freshwater metagenome | isolation source: river surface water | place: USA:Blue River Watershed | collected 2017-08-16 | reverse complement strand
TTACCAGAGGAGACAGCACGTGTTCTAGCAAGCGGATTGACGATTACCGAGAAAGGACGCATCTTCTTACTTGGGGAGAACGGGGATGGCAAAGGAGACTCCATAGCAGTATCCCGATCAATTGGTGATTTCAAATACAAGCAAAATGCTTCATTACCTGCAGAAGCACAAGCAGTTAGTGCGGTGCCTGATATCACCGTAGTTGAGAGGAGTAGTAAGGACGCCTTCTTGATCTTGGCTACTGATGGTTTGTGGGATGTTTGGACAAACGAAGATGTAGTTAATTTTGTAAGTATAAAATTAGGGTTTACATCGAGAGGTGCACCAGTTGGTGGTGTTGCACAGACTCTCATAGTTGAAGCTTGTGATGAGCTTATTGCGGAGGCAGTGCGACGAGGGTCCGAGGACAATATCACAGTGATTATTATTGTCTTGGGGAATCCTCCGGTGATCAAGGATCTCATCAAATCACCTTCCCTTGGTATCGTTACCCCTAGGCGCACCGGTAATGACAGCGCTGGAGCCGATAGTATCACAGCGAAGCTAGCAGATATTACAATTTCAAGTGATTCCGCCAGCAAGAACACCCCGAGACAACTGTTTTAGCTTGTATTGCATCGAGTCAACAGCAAGCTAGGCGCAACTAAAGGTTATCGTTATCTTATTGTATATACACTCATTCTCTGTACTTTGGACCTCATTCCCCCTTGAACTCCTACTCTCGCCTCCACGGCCTCCTTCTAACGTCCACACCGCATCCATAAGGGCCTGATTTCCCACAATCTTTGAAGAAAGGAAGGTATATGAGCCACGAGAGCCGCGATGGAGAGAATGCAGGCAACAGACGCACGCGGTGTGCCTAATGAAGGCGGAATCTTATTTCTTCAACTTCGGGATTATGGCAGTGTACCGTTGGTTAGGGCAATTTGTTTTTCGAAAGCGAAAAAAGAACAATCAGTGGAGTAGACTTGCAAGGAGAAGCAATGGATCTGCAAACGGTTCTGCTTGCAGCAGCATCACCTGATGCAGTGACAAGACAGCAGGCAGAGGCGTTGTTACAGCAGGCAACTGAGTCACAATATGGCCCATTTTTACAAGCATTATGCATGGAGTTTGTAAGTGAAGATAAACCAGAAGCGAATAGACAGATGGCTGGTTTGTACATGAAGAACTTGATAGTTGCTAATGATTCAACAATTAAAGCAAATAAATTAGCGAAATGGAATGCATGTGCCGAAAAAGAGACTATTAAAACATTATTCTTACAAGGTTTGCACTCAGTCTCTAGCGTTGTTAGAGACACTGCAGCACAGATATTAGCAGCATTTGGTGCTGTAGAAATAGAAGATAGTAAATGGAATGAACTAATTCCTTCGTTATTGCAAAATGTAAATGACGCCAACGTATCTCATGGTGCTAAAGTTGCTACATTAAAGGCTCTTGGTTATTTATGCGATGAGTTAGTTTTCGATTTACCAGCTGCCATGGTGAACCAAATTCTTATGGCAATCATCACTGGTATTACTGCAGATAAACCAAATGATATGCGATTCGCAGCTGTGAAAGCATTGAAGGATAGTCTTATTTTTGCTAGTAATAATTTTAAAGTCGATAACGAACGTAATCATATTATGACTTCCATATACGACGCCGCGCTTAGTCCAGACGCCAATATCAGGGAAACCGCATACCAATGTCTCGTCAAAGTTGTGGAGAATTATTATGATTTAATTGGTCCATACATGCCGCAGTTGATTCAATTAACACTAAATTGCGTGCAAACTGACTCGGAAGAGAACGTGCAGAAGCAAGCGATAGAGTTTTGGTCTGTAATCTGCGAGAGAGAAGACGTTGAAGAGGGCAGTAGTGCCGTGAACTTGAAGATAATGGCTCAGTGCTTTACTGCCATTACACCTGCATTATTGAGTACGTTAGTCAAACAGAGTGACGACCTCGATGGTGACGATTGGAACGTGGCATCCGCTGGTGGGTTATGCTTAAAGTTACTCACCAAAGTAGTAGGAGACCCAATAGTAGACACGATCATAGGATTCGTGGGTAGTAACATACAAAGCGCCGACTGGAGGTTCCGCGAGGCTGCCATACTCGCCTTCGGTTCGATGCTTGACGGACCTAAAGACAGACCTAAAATGATGGCTTATATCAAGCAATGCATGCAGTTCCTCTTGCAGTACTTCAAGGATCAGAACCCAGTAGTAAAGAGCTCATCGCTATGGACAGTCAGTGAGATTTGCAGTCTCTACGATGAAGTTGCGGTGTGGGATGAGAGTGTGTTTCCATCTGTTATGACAAATGTGCTCGAGGCTGCCAATGATCGACAACCCAAGAACGTGGCGTTGGCCGCCGCCATCTTCAAGAATGTTGCCGAGGCTGTTGGTGCCAAGGAAGCCGAATCTAATGCAACAAATATTTTAAGTAAATGGAACGGTATTTTATTCCAAAAGTTATTCGAGATAGTTGATCGACCAGATGGCGAGAAGGAGAGTATGCGCGATGACGCGTTTGAAGCAATCATTAGTTTAGTTGAGAATAGTGCGGATGATGCAAGTCCCCTTATTGGTACTATCTTGCAAGAGACACAGCGTCGACTTACAGATGCCACGAATAAGATTTTACAAGTTCAAGCACAAACTCAACGTGATCCTGACTCGAATCTACTAAGCAAGTTGCTGTCGTCCATCGCCATGAGTATTCGACGATTGCCAAGTAATTTCTTTGAAAGTGAGACAGTTACTGACGCTGTTATGGCGTGTGTCCTCACCCAGTTCACTATCGTTGGCAACGGGGCTTTGGGTGATGCATTCATTGTAATCAATGAAATTGCCGAGAAAATTGGGCGTAGATTTGAGCGTTATATTGGATATTTTGATAAGTTTTTATACTCGGCGTTGAAATACGAGTACGGCAAAGAGGCCTGTGAACAGGCCGTTGAGCTCATCGTACCGGCGATATGTGACGCATTACAAGATAAAATAACTGATTATATACAAGAAATAATGCAGCGTATGTTGGAGCTACTGTCCAACAGCCAGCTACCGCGCGACCTTAAACCTAAAGTCATTGAGAGCTTTGGTGACGTTGCTCTCGCTATCAAGGGTAATTTCTCCTTCTTTTTACAAACTATATTATTAGCATTGCAAAAAGCAGGAGAAGCTACTCACCAATACGACGTGAATGATGAAGATCTCGCCGAGTACTTCAACGCCTTACGAAAATCAATTATTTCTGCTTATAGTGGCATTGTATATGGGTTGTCGGACGGTAACAACCACACCGATCCCACATTGACATCGCAAGTCCCCACAATTATGCAGCTATTGATGCTTACCATGAAGGACGGCAACACGTCCGCTGACGTAGTGAACAAAAGCTTAGGTTTACTAGGTGATTTAGGCGCAATATATGGTGTATCCATGAAACCTATGTACCAAAACGCCGAAATCCAACAACTTGTTCAAATGTTTTACTCGCGCAAAGACCAATACCACCAGAGCGAGTACTGCTACAACATCGTGACGAAGGTGCTCAATATGGCCTAGTCACCATGTTGTTGTTAGTTTAGATTATTATATTGCGACTCAACTGCTGCTGCACTGGGTCGCGCACTCCTCCATTGCCTCATTTACTTATTCCTCCTTTCCGTTAAACATAAAAAACAAAATAAAAAAGCTAGTTCTGTCCTTTGTCCCTTCCTTTGTCACCTCCTTTGTAAACTATTATAAAAACCTTTTCCTACCTACTCCTTTTTATTTTTCTTACAATTCTTCCTTATTGATGACTCGATACAAGCCACACCTCGTGATGCAAGCACACACACGCGCATACTCAGTGACGCACTCTAATAGGAGTCTCTCGACTCTCGCCGGTACCGGCCGGTCCACCAGTGGCAGGAGATTCTCGTCGACAGAAGAGAGATGTCCTTCAAGGTGTCTTCCCGCACATCTTTATACGCTCTCGCAATACTTGGCAGCTTTTCCATCTCCACGATTATGCTGGTGGTTTTTGAACGATCATCTGGCGCTACAAACAAATATTTAGAAGACGAAATCAAAGTACCAAATGCTTTCAAGTTTTATCGTGATAAAGTCTCAAAACCATGAAAACAAGTGATATTTCGATGACAACAAGCGATACTATGCATGTTAACACGCCAGAACTACACACAGCAGCACCACCAAGTGTTGCCAGTGGTAATAATAGTGGAAAAACAAGCACGAAATTATCTTGTGGATTAGTGAGTGGTATCGCGCAAGCAGGAGTGTTCAACCCATGGGATAGAGCGCTTTACTTGTCACAAAAATACGATAGGAAATTTCTTGATTTTCGTAATTTTGAGAATCCAATGGCTGGTGTGACACAGACGTTGTTTCAACGTGCAATATCAGCTGGATTATATTTCCCGTTAGAAGAAATATTTAAAGGTAACATTCACTTATTACTTACTTGCTTACCTCCTCATGCTTACCCACTTACTCACTCACAGATGCTATACGCGAAAGAATAAGTAGTAACGAGTCAAAGCACTCACCATGGGTAACAGTGGCAGCTGGTAATCTAGCTGGTGCGGTGAATGGTTTACTAATGAATCCAGTTTCTGCAATAAAATATCATTACTGGGGCGTGGAGTGCGGCAAAGAGAACTTTTATACTACTGCCATAAACATGTTCCGCAAAGGAGGGTTGAGTCCCTTCATGGTCGGCGCAACGGCTACAATTTCACGTGATTTAGTATTCGGTGGAATTTTTGCATTTTTACGCCATGAATTACTAGCGTCACATAAAAGAAACAACGGAAATGTTGTGAGCGCAGATAGTAAGAAGCTGCAACCAAGTGGTACTCACTCACTCACTCACTCACTTACTTACTCACTCACTCACTCACCCACTCACTCACTCACTCTCTTACTATGTAGGTACTAGCTTTCTTATTGATGTGGTGAGTGCCACCCTGGCGACAGTGCTGTCGTCACCACTGAATTACGTTCGAAATACTCACTACGCCACACCACCAGGTGTCCAACCGCTTCCGGCCTATAAAATCCTGTTGAAATTGTGGGATGATGCAGCGAATGAGTCCACTATGCAGGGCAAACTGCGCAACTTACAGTCCAAATTACGGTTAGGATGGGGAAGTGCTCGTGTCGGGTGTGGGATGGCTTTCGGCGCGCAAGTCTACAGCAGTCTTAAGAGCATAATAGAAGGATAGAGAAGCCAGCAAACAGACTAGAATACCTACAAATAGTGTACTTGTGTAAATAATGAGGTTTTTATCATAACAAAACAATAGTTAATTACAGTGGGACTGCTAGACTTGGTTCACCTCGATAGTCGTGCCCAGCTTGATCTCGCCCCAGCCGATGAGCCGCCAATGCTTGTCGACACGTCTACTCAATGCAATCTTCTCTCCTACCGTGGTGCACACTGGTTGCTGCAAGAGAATTCTAGCTAGTGATTCATCCTTGTTTTGTGCTTCTAATATTTTTGTTACCTTACCCCCTGAATAGTAGTGAGTACGTGAGTATATGAGTGAGTGAGTAGGTGAGTGAGTAAGTACGAACCTGTTGATGTAGAACCGATATTGACCATCAACATTTCATTTTTTGATAATTTTGGAACCTTCGCCTGCTTCACGCCGTCTTGAGTCTTGACACCAAGAAGACGCTTCAATAAGTAATACGATATCTCAACTTCATTGAATATATCTGGCAGATGGCCTGTATGAGTGAGTGAGTAAGTGAGTGAGTGAGTGAGTGAGTAAGTGAGTGAGTGAGTGTTACCTCGAAGACCAAGTACTTGTCCTATCAATCTATCAGCTCTAGTAAGGGTAGGATCAATCAGTGTACCGACACCGATTAACCCACCTGGCACCGCGTATTGCAAGTCATTATGTTCCGCTTGTAAGGATATAATTCTACTTAAGATAGGCGTGCATTTAACATTTCCTTCTGCATCCTTGGTATGAATACCAGGTCTAATTTCAATCTCGTCACCGATACGTAACACTCCTTCTAAGATGGAGCCACCAGCCACACCACCTTTGAGGGACTGCACGTCGGTACCAGGCGTGTTGACATCGAATGAGCGAATAACAATTAAACGAGGGAAATTAGTAAAATTTCTTGGTGGAATAGGGATGTGACGTGTGATGTACTCACATACTACGTCGATATTATAATTTTTCACAGCGGATATAGGGATTATAGGCGCGCTGTCTGCCACTGTGCCAGCGACAAACTTCTTGATCTCTTCGTGTTGCACCTCTGCCTGATCAGGTTTCACCAAGTCGACCTTATTCTGTAATATTATAATATTTTTTAATCGCATAATCTCTACGGCAGCTAAATGTTCACTGGTTTGTGGCTGTGGACATGTTTCATTACCTGCAACTAACAGGAGTGCAGCATCCATGACTGCTGCACCGTTCAACATGGTAGCCATCAATATATCATGTCCTGGACAATCTACGAAAGAAACATGGCGTTGTAGCTTCCATGTCTTGCCATCTTCAACGAACTCATCAGCCCACGATGATCCTTTCGACCTGTAATTCCCTGGTTCATTCTTACCACCATCGCATTTATAAATTTTAGCATTAGCATAACCTGAGTATAAGTAAATAAGTTATTAAGTACGTAGGATGGAAGTTAATTTGAATTACCTAATTTGATTGTAATATTTCTAACTAACTCATTCTTAAATCGAATAGTTTGTACTCCCGAAATGGATTTAACTACAGTACTTTTACCATGTGCCACATGGCCAATGGTACCAATGTTAATAGTCGCTTGTCGCGAAATCACCTCTGGCGTCAATGGCGTCAATTTACTTACATCCAATTTACTTAGATCCTGAAGAACGTGATTGAGTAAGTGAGTGGATAGTTAGTAAAAAAGAGAATAAGCCAATGAATACGCACCTGTACTGCTAAATGAGTTTGCTTTTCACCAATAGCTTTATTACGATTATCTGTTACTCTTTTAGATGCTTTCTCAGTAATAGGTGCACCACCTACTTCTACTGTGCCATGATCAGCCGCAGCTGCACCAGCATCATTGTCGTCACCAAAAACCAACTCCGACATATGTCTTTGTATTTTTTTGGTATTATTTTTTTTCGATGGATGACAATGTTAGGGGAGGGGATAGTAGAAGAAGAAGAACTCAACCACACCCCACCTTCACTGCGCTATTAGCCCTCACTAACTCACTCACTAAGACTGCCACCTTCGTTCAATAATTCACCTCCGAGAAATAAGTTAACTAGTAGGTGTACTAATTAAACTTGGTGGTAGAAACTCGTAGCGACGCATCTTCTCTGCTTAAGTGACAAAGGTTTCTTCTAGTTCTTCCTTTCTTCTTTCTTCTTCTTGGAACAACTGCGCACACACGTACCCGGCCTCATCTTGGTGCATTTTTACCCGGAAAATCATCTTTGCACAAATAGTTGCAGTATCATTGCTATATCTAGCGACTTTGAGGTACTCACTCATTCATTTACTACGCCTCCCACATTTTCACTTATACTCTCAATCAATTGTTCAGTCATTAAGCCATGAATCTATTTATTGTACTGCTTCTTGCCTGTTTGGCATCGAATCTAGCGTTTACATTCAACTCTGGGACTACCCGTTTCACTCGCAATCGTTCCTCGTTAAATATGAAGGCATCCAATGCTAAGAAGGTGTTTGTTCTTGGTGGTGATGGCTTTTGTGGATGGCCAACATCATTGTACCTTGCTGATCAAGGTCATGAAGTTATTATCATTGATAATTTATCACGACGAAAGATTGATATTGAATTAGGATGTGACTCATTGACACCTATAGCAACAATGGAAGAGAGAGTTAGAGTATGGAATAGTTTATCTCAAAATAAAATCAGATTTAAATTTCTTGACTTACAATTAAATTATGCCGAATTATTGAACTTTATTAAAGATGAAAAGCCAGATACAGTGGTGCACTTCGCCGAGCAACGCGCAGCTCCTTATAGTATGAAAGACGATCGCCGCAAGCGATACACCATCGATAACAATGTAAGTGGTACACATAACTTACTATGTGCTATAGTAGAAAGTGGACAAGATATTCACGTGGTGCATCTTGGTACTATGGGTGTGTATGGCTACGGCACGAGTGGAGGCGAGATACCAGAGGGATACTTAGATGTCATCCTACCTGGTGGCCGTCCAACTAAAATCTTGCATCCTGCATATCCTGGCTCAGTCTATCACTTGACAAAGTGTCTTGATGCATTAGTATTTCAATTTTATAACAAAAATGACGGTTTAAGAGTGACCGACTTGCACCAAGGGATCGTCTGGGGCACCAACACCCCTCAAACCATCAAAGACGAGCGATTAATCAATAGATTTGACTACGATGGTGATTATGGTACTGTATTAAACCGTTTCCTTATGCAAGCTGCCTTGAATATTCCGTTGACGGTATATGGAACAGGTGGACAAACTCGCGCCTTCATTCACATCACTGACACTGCCAGATGCATCGACATTGCCATCAACAACCCACCAAAAAGTGGTGAGAAAGTTGAAATATTTAATCAAGTTGCTGAAACCCTGCGAGTAGGTGAACTTGCCAAGTTAATCTCCTCCAAAACCGGTTGCCCTACTCGTTTCCTAGAAAATCCTCGCAAAGAAGACGCTGAAAATGAGTTGGAAGTTAGTAACAAGAAGTTCTGCAACCTAGGGTTGAACCCAATCACTCTTGACGTGGGTCTCCTTGATGAGGTAGTCAATATCGCGGGCAAATACTCCAACCGCTGCGACAAGACCAAGGTTCTACCATCCTCATTTTGGAATAAAGCACGCGCAGATGCCGCTGCTAAAGATGAAGCTAGAATTGAAGAGAGGAAGTAAAGTGAGTGAGTGAGTGAGTGAGTGAGTGAGTAGAGGATCATAAAACAGTTCATTTTGTTGTAATTTATATCCATTATTTACAAAAATCCGTCTTTATTTGGTTCATTTGCTCCAGATCGTGCAGCGCGTCGCTCACGGGATCCTCGTCCTGCCACATAGGCAACAATCTTGTCGTTGGTCCATGTGTGATATAGCCGTTGTTGCACTGATTACCTGGATAGCAAATAGGGAAGAGCGAGTAGAGCATGCAGTAGGGCACGGACATTTTATTGTATTCAATCTTTATGCGGTCTGGCAAGGGTACTTGCCTTAGATACTCTATGCGTGAGTAAGTAAGTAAGTAAGTAAGTGAGTGAGCGAGTGTAGTCGGAGTCATACCCAAAGTCGTCTGCTTCCGAAGGATCAAATTTATATGAAATATAAATAAGATAGTCAATAAACTCATGATGATAAGCAGCCAGACGCCCATGACGACCACCACTGCAAGCCGCAAGACGTACTGGTCCGTCTTCATCCCGAAAGACCAACCGATCACTAGGTACACGACAGATACCAAGCAGTACATCGTGTTGAGCAACACTGTGAAGACAAAAGCAAGGAAATATTTATAGTTGCGGATCCCGATGCACGTGCCCGTCCAAGGGCAATGATGGTCGAACACGTCGATGCACACGTCGCAATGGCGACAGTGTTTGGCTCGACTTGGGCGGAATACATGGCAGATGTTGCAGAAGTTTACTTCAGTATTCTTTAACTCCGAATAAACCTCACTTAGCATACTGGAAGCGTGGTAGCGTGGGATGATACCAGGATCAGTGAAAGATGTCAGTAGCAGCGTGGTCATATTGATCAAATATAAAGCTAACTCAACATAGATAGAGTTGACTGATTGTAGTAACGGGGAGATTCCTACAATGTAGGCAAACGATGTAAGGAACAACAACAAACATGACGTAGATAAGTGCGAAGTATGCACTCCCGACATTAAACCACCTTTACACCAGAACTTGTTACTACCTTTCCAGCCTTCATATCGTTTATTAGGCTTTGTAATTCTTAATGAAGTTGTAATTTGATCACTGATAACGCTATCCGCGTCGTCTTCGATGTCTTTGGGGGAATTATTGTCATAGCTAGCGCCTGAGTAGTGCATGAGTGAGCAAGCAATAGTGAGTGATCGGAGGGTGGAGTGTACCAGTATTCGTCCCAGTTGTAACATTGATTGTGTTGCAATGAATTATCGACGAAGATATACGACTACTTTTCTCCTCTGCACCTAGAGGCAAAGAAGAGTAACTGTTATTATCAAACTTTGTGACTTTGCTCGAGGCGATTAACTCTAAGCCATCCTCCAGCATAGTAATTCTTCTTGTTTTTTCTCGGAATTTCGAGTGTCATGAGTGTAGGTACCGACAGAGATGGGTGTTGAATGGGGTCAGGGATTCAATCGAAGTTTCCGACTAGTAAAGGGAAATAAGGGAGAAAGTGGGCTGTTTTTTGCTTATTGCTTACATAAGATGACGTTACAAGGTGCGCGTGTGATAATAGAAGCAGTGAGACTGGACAGGTCATTACCATCCCGAGCTTTAGGTGTGATAGCGAAGTAATCGGGACTATTTTCTTCAATCCAATTGCAAATGATGTCAGTCATTACCTCGTTATCATTCAACTTGGTGAGCACAACAACCTCTGCATCACTAGGTCCAAAGTTATTCAACTCATTGATGTAATACTCTTTCAACGTATTCAAGTTTTCATCACTTAGTATATTCGTATCAAAGACGTGAACGACACGCAGCTTATCGCGAGGCTTGACTAGCGCCAGCAGGATGTCGAGGCCTTGCTTGCTCATGTCAGAGTTGTCCACGGCGATACAGTAGAATTTGCTCGTGGAAGTAACGGCTTTCTTCATCAAAATACAAGGTATGTGCGCCGACTTCAGGGTGATGTCGGCTGTTCCACCTAATGTTGTGAGCAAGTTATTGTGTTTGGATAACCTTGAGATAAACGAGTGAGTAAGTGAGTGAGTAAGTGAGTGAAGAAAATAATAAACGATACCCCTTTCTACCAAGATGACCTAATACTAAGAAATCTGGTTGCTTTGTCGTTGGCAAAGTGAAAACTTCGTTGGTGTTGTCGCTGTATGCCAACGAGTGAGTATATTTATAGATTCTATACTCAGTAAGTAGTTGAATAACAGCATCTCTTACGGACTGCATGGTACCATCTTCGTACGCATCTCTAGCCCTCCAGCACAGAGTGTAGTACTTCGGTAACAATGTCCCAATCAGCTGCGTCTCCACCTTAGATCTTAAAGCTTCCGATTTGTAAGCGAAATTCTCAACTTGTTCGTCATTTTTTGTCGCATGAAACACAGTTAAAAAATCATTCTTTTTTCGTAAATTTAAGGTATTAGAGAGGACAATATCTCCCAGCTCACTTCCATCAATACAAAGCAAGAAATTGTAAGAATTTTTATCTCTCATTTCATTGATGGCTTCAGAACATAAATGCTTGTAGTCCAAGTCAATATTTGTCATAGTCTTGTTCTCGCTTATGCCTTGTAGCTCTCGAGAAACCGATTGAATCACGGCTGCCGACACCTCTGACTTTATCTTATGTTGATCTGTTCGCAATATAGTCTCAAATTTAGCCTCCAACTCAACACCATCTAGACCATTTTCTTTGATTTTACTATATTCTCGAACAAATACCTTCGACAGTTCTCTCCTATAATGTGCATCAGCTACATCACTAAGACGCACTTTATCCTCGACATTTTCAGTCGTTGCAATAGAAGCAGCACCACCCATCCTATATTACTCTATTTGTTTCACCTCTACCTACCTCTACCTTCTACTTCAAATTGAAGTTTCTGTTTCCATGGGAAGAGGCATCGCTGGTTCACCGGTACTGATACTATTTCTTGATTGATGAATTGTTGAATATCTTTATAAGATCTCTTTGACACGCAATGCGATCTAAGCTATTAATAACCCGTTACTACATCCAAATGCTTACTTATGCATGTGATGATGGAAGATGGGGAATCTTGGTCAAATTGGCAGGAAGCACTTGATGCGATCGACAAATAAACAGCCTAAATTGCCAAGTTGAATAATGCACTTTTCAACTGTCCGTTGATAGCTTCAGAGTGAGTGGTAGGTGTAAAGTTAAGTGTGGGGAAAATGTTGTTTGGAAATGAGTCCAGCAAGATTCGGCCCTTCCAAAATCGCCAGCACAGTTATTATTAGGAGGTAGCAACTAGTAGTCCAAAGGCAGCGCAGGTCGTGGATACTAAGGTACTGACTAGTAACAGCGATTAGAAATTTAGCGTGCATTTATTAGTATCTAGATTTTGTTGAATAGGAAGACAAGAGTACCATGAAAAGCTATGGAAGCAGCGGTGCTATGGAGGGGGAAGATAGAGGTTTATTACTCCCTTCTAGGATTAAGATAGTGGCAGCTACACAGGATTTAGAAGAGCAGAAAGAGTACGCGTGCTTTTGCATTCCATGGAGTTGGATAAGCAACAATGGTGATGATCCAATGATAGGAAACATATCAACAGTAATTTTATTGCTGAATTCGATGATTGGATCGGGTATACTAGTGCAAGGATATGTGTTTAAAGAGTCAGGGATACTCAATGCAATACTAGTTTATATAGTGATTGCATGTATGACATACACGGGAATAGACTTACTTATCTCATCTGCTGATTTGTTACAAGTATTTGATTATTCACAATTAGCTGTTGCGACGCTTGGTAATGCAGGTGGAAAAGTATTAGATTTTTCAATTGCTTTCGGAAATGCTGGTGCATTATTATCATACATGTTGATCATAGGAACTCTGACTAGCGATATTTTATCTGGACTATTCGGTAACAGTTGGTTCACCAGCACCTACTTCATGCCCTCAGTTCTAACGCTCGCAGTGATACTGCCCTCTTGTTTAATCAGGAAATTCGGTCATCTAGCTTACATCTCCTACATCAGCATCTTCGCCATAGCTGGCACCATGCTATTAGTGTGCATCTACGGACCTATAGAGTCGTATAAGCACGAAAGCGACGAGCTTACCTGGTCCACGAGTGGCGGTACCTTGAAGGCGATTGGCTCTGTGGTCTTTGCTTTTGGATTTGCATCGTCAGTGTTCCACGCCTATGTCGCGTTAGATGACAGCAAAAGGTCTCCTCATAACTTCAATGTACTCACGTCCACGACCATACTACTGGGAGTAAGCATGTGTTTTCTGACTGGATTCATTGGTTATTTTTCCTTTCGATCAAGCACCGAAGCCGATATACTAGAGAACTTTAATGGAGTGCTCGGGGCTATTTTCAAGATAGCCGTTATAGTGCATCTCCTGCTATATATTCCCGGTGACTTTGTAGTCATGCGATACTCATTATTTCGGTTATTTGGTACATCAGTTCAGAATACAAGCGACAAAATGTACATCATTACAACAGTTCTCATGCTAGTAACGGTCACGATATCGGCCTGTTTACTCAACCAATTCGCGTCTTCATCGCAGAGTCTAACGATCATCTTGGACATAACCGGGGGAATCTGCTTTTCTATCGTTAATTTCATCTTACCAGGGCTGTTCGCCATCACCCAGCTGCAGGACGACTCGTCCAAGTACACCAGAGGGGTGGTGCTCACCATGCTGGGCTTCTGCATACCGATTCTCGTGATATTCAGCACCATTTTTGAGCTACTTTAGAGTGGCAATGTACACTTATATTACAATTGTATACAAATTTTATTATTTTTTCTCATATTTCTTGCTTTTCCCTCGTTGTTTCAACTGGTTTGCGCCTGTTTCCTTCATAAACTTGCTCATGATGTCGTCTAGGTTCGACATCAAGCCACTGAGATTTGACCGCACTTGCACGTGCTCTTCTGTGCTAGTAATATCCTTCACTCTTCCCTGTTTCTCCTTCACTTTCACTTCTTCCTTCACCTCTGATAACTCCTCTAGCAACACCATTCCATTCTTGTTTGAAAATTCACAGATATACTTACTTGTTTTGACTTTTACTGTCAAGTTCCAGCTCGATGGAGCGAAGGTGATGTGCAGCCCGCCCACGACCCACGTGTGATTGTACTCATCAGTCAGATCGCCACTAGTAGACTGATCATACGAAGTAATGATATTCCCGCTCTTTTCATCCAACACATTAGCTATGCCGCTCTCTGTTAGCAGTAGCAGACACTTCCCCTTCGGATTCATTACAGAGCCAGTCCCCGACTTATCGAGGATGCAAGCAATGCTGCCGTTAGTGTACTGAGCAAATAGACGCTTGTTCTCCAAGGAAGCAGAAACTATAGTGAGTAAGTAAGTAAGTAAGTAAGTAAGCATGTGTGCGCGAGAGAGTGGGGTGTAATACCTGGGCCACCATTGGACCATTTGGCGTAGCCACTGCCATCTTCATTAATACATAAAGCAATCGGCGCATCAACACCGTCGTGGTACTTAATAATAGTCATCGGATGGGATGTCGCAGTGGCAACACCATCGTTGCTTTTAGCAGGGGCTATCTCATCGACCTCTACCTCGTCATCCCGCTGCTGGTCAGAGATACCACCCGACTCCGGCGCTGATGGAGTTGAGATAGGATTTCTCACCGCCCTGAAGCTCTTCACCACTGGTCGACTGCCTTGTTTGTTGTGTTTTTTTACTTTTGGTGGACTGTTTCTCACAGCTGGAATCGCGACAACACCACCTGCTGCCTTGCTCTCAAGCCTGATGCTGCTGGACTCGTGGTCGATGCCGGGACTCGGCACAGAGAGCGATGCAAAGGTCGGTATCACAAATATTGTCTTTTGGAAAGGAGTAAGTTGATTTTTACTCTTGTTAAGCAGCATTTTCCCGTCAACTGAGCGCAAGAAACGGTTAATTTTTGCATTGTTGTCAGTGATGTCTCGATAGGATCCATTGATATTAGTCAACGTGGGTAATAGTAGTAATAAGAAGTCTACATATTTCGTTTCGTCAGTCGCACCATCAAGTGGAGTATATACCAGTATTTCTAACGACTTAAGCGGTAGCAAATACGTGTATTCTTTCCACTCAAGGTGACTGTTATTAGATATCCACAGCTCCTTTAATCCTTTGAGGCTTATGATGCTGTCAATAGAAATCAGAGAGTTGTTATGGACTCTTAAAATACGTAAGCAATCTAAATAATTGAGTTCCATCGGCAGTGCGGTCAACTTATTGTGTGATATATCGAGGACAGTAAGAAGCTTGCTGTTCAAGCAATTACCTAACGATGTTATTTTATTAAAGCTCAAGTTCAGGTGATACAAGTTATTAAAATATGGACAAATATTATCAACAGTTACTATGTTGAGACATGACAGACTTAACGTCGCCACATCATCCATATCAAGCGCAGTTTCATCGTATCTGATGATACGCCTCTTGTTAGTGCGATGGAATAGAACCTCCAAAGAATCCTGTACAGACTCTCGAGCAGAAGAAGTTGTTGTTGCTTTTATAGCTCGAACCAGTTCTTCGTACTTTCGTCCATCAGATATTATAATTATTTCATAGAAATTGCCACTGGCATGAGTAGACAGGTCATACGCCATTGATCACTGTTCTATCTCAACCTCGCGAAATACCATCGATACGGTAGTATTGTGTTTTAAACTGTTTTCTCGACAAAATCCCTGAAGACCGCGCGGAACCAGAGCAAGAGAGAGAGTCGTTAGTTACAAATATCAAATATAAAGGTGGAACCTAACCTATCTAGCACCTTATTTCAGGGGTTTGCTTATGACATACAAGAATTCGAAGCCAACGGGTTTCTCCTTCAAGAGGTTTCGGATGTCAGCTAGACGCACTTCATCCTTCAAGTGTGTGCTGTTACACATCATTTTATTTTCACTTACCGGAGGGATTTGGTCTATTCTTTCAAGCAATTGCTTAATAGAAAGAATAGATTCATCACAGGAGACTGTTACACTAGTGACTGTGTCGTAGCCATGACCCATTATGTGCACTTTCACATTTACTTGCTCGGAAACAACTTGAGAGACGGTATTCCCATTCGTTGTACCATTGGTGACAGGTTCTTCTCGTGGTTTCCTTATACCTTCTGGGAAATATTCCTTGTATAAAGGTGCTGAACTAGTGCGAAACGAGGCCCTTCTCGACTGATTATAGTCAATGATACATCCATCTCTGATGCAATTGCATAAGTCTTTGTACAATACAGGCCTTAGCATAAGACCTTTCCAAACTATTACGATATCTTCTTCATCCACTTCAACTGTAGTAATGTCAATATAATACTGTAAATCAAACAAGTCGTCTGCAAATACTTTAATGATAAGATAATCAATCACGTCAAAGAAAATTTTCGGCAATAATTCAACCGTTGGTACTTCAGGCTTTATCACAAAAAATGTACGGTACATATTCTCAAGAAAGTCATACATGGTGGCGGAAGTGTGGATAAGATTATGCACTTTCACATAAATAGATTTTAGCGAATGAGCCGATGGGTGATGGGCAATATGCAATGTTGATATACGATTTTTTAAACATAAATTAATTGCAGATATTACCTCTTCCAGACGCAAATCATAAATCACTGATAGATTATCGGCATTGTCAGCCTCTATCTTCCGCCTTTTCCGCTCTGATTCATCGAAATGATCATACTTATCAGGATTTTGTAGTCGTTCTTCGTGTTCTTGTATATCTTTACGAAAACACTTTCTATATCGTTGCAAATCTTCTTCGTGTTGCTGAGAAGGAGTGACTGCAGTTGGAGATGTTGCATTCATTGTAGCTTTAGCTGCTAGATCTTGTGTCAATGACAGTGTCATAGATTCGATGGAATCGCCAAATGGGGTACGGTACCGGTAAAGGTAAACTAAGAGATGCCGAATAGCTGCAACTAAAGGTTGAACGAAGCATGAGATAAGTATCCAATCCATCTAATGGTGGTGCTCTGGTGACTTACACTAATTACTACCTACTTCTATGGTGTTCATTACCGGCGAGTACCGTCAAAGGAAAGGAAAATTAGTTAGGAAATTGAAATTCAATTACCAATTACCAATTACCAATTACCAATTAACAATTGGTACCAAGGGAAATGTTTAGCTCATTGGCATTGGAGGAGAGAGTTTCTGAGGAGTTCAAGCAGTTTGCACTCGATAATGGAATGCCTTTATTGCATTTCGATGAGTTTGAAGTGCTAGAATTCTTGTGTTCAGGCGCTTTCGGTGCATGCTATAAAGCGAAGAGACGATCTAACGGAGAAGTTGTCGCCTTGAAGTTCTTTGGATATGCATCGCGCAACCCAGTGGCATCTAGGGAAGTTCAAAGAGCTATCGAAACGGAAATTGAAGTTGATTGGAGATTTAATAAATTTGCATCAACAGCAAAATGCTTTGGATATATGATAGACTCATATGAAGGAAATGTAAAGGATGTACAAAGATTGCCAGCCGAAAAAGATACGGCTTTTCGCACAGGTCACTGCCGTTTTCACATCGGCAAAATACATAAATGCCGGACAGTTGTAAAAGTATCAGAATGTTTACGTGCAGAAGTATTAGATTACCTTCTTACCATAAACAATATTAATGAGAAGGAGGTCTCAAGAATATTCAAGAACTTTGTTGAGGGACTTTCGTTGATTCACAGCGCCAACTACATCCACCGGGATTTAAAGCCTGAAAATATCATGTTCAATGAAAGTGGTGAGCTACGTTTGATAGATTTTGGCTCTGCAATAGCAATCCCAGATGGAATGACGCAAGTGAAAGAGAATTTGACGGGGACACCAGGCTACTTCGCGCCCGAAAGCATCACGAGTGGCGTGTACTCCAAATCCACCGATATGTGGCAAGTTGGAGTTATTTTATACATTTTGTTGTTCAGTTTACCTCCATTTAGCAGCAACAACAGCATTTTGATGGGCAAATATCACATCCCAACGGGAACAAATCGTTCTGACAGCGCCCTTGATTTACTGGCGAAGATATTGAATGTGAATCCCGCGAACCGCTTCACATGCGAGCAGGTGCTGCAACATCCGTGGATTACTAGGGAGGAAGAGTTGGAGGCCTCAACGCAGGAAGTGCAGCGGTTTGGCGAGGAATACATCAATAATATCAAGGAATGGTCTTACAAGAGCAAGTTGAAGTATATTTTCACCAACAAAATTGCGGAAAGTATCAAACGAAAGCGAATACTACAATTTGCCTTCAAGGAGAAAAATGGTCAAGACGTTAACCTAACCGTGGACCAGTTCAACACGTTGCGGGACGACTTCTTCCGAGTGAATATTGAACTGTGTCGACAAGCAGAGGAGGGCACATCAGACGACTCACCAGTGCAAGAGGTGACATCGGTACTGGGATTCATTGGCTACGCACCATCATTTGTGCTCAGCCTTTTCGGTGGTGCACCTGCTAAATCACCTCCTAAAAGCCCGTCGGTGCGAGTAGCATCCGATGGTAAGAGTAGCGCATTAACCTACTCCATTTTCAGTGAAATTATGATCCGAAACCACCTGCAACCCTTCGCAACCGTCGAAATATTCAACACTTTCGATATCGATTCTAACGGTAAAATTGATTACTTTGAGTTCATGCTGAATTTAGCTTCATTACGCGTTGATAACAAGTCTGAACACCTCGAAGAAGTACGTATTCATTCACTCCCTTACTCACTCCTTCACCTACTCACTCCTTCACTCACTCACTCATTCACTCTCTAACCCCCTCCCTCTTACTCACTCCCTCACGCACTTACTCAGGAGGCGAACATGTACTTCGACATCTTCGACATGAACAAGGACGGAACTATCCAGCGAGAAGAATTTGCGAGCGTCATTCACCACTTCCTGTCAGACATGGACGATTCAAATTTTGATCAATTTTTTAATGCTTTAAATAATAAAACGAACGACCACGTCGGCCTCAACAGGGAAGAATTCACCAAGTTTTACAAGACGTTAGTGTCCGCGAGCAACGCGTGAGAGCGGTGTAGTGTAGGAATAGGTGTGGACTGATTTTTGGTTTTGTAAATTTTAAAAAAAAT
>JACCDO010255231.1_pt1 | contig 18983 bp, 7 predicted proteins | sample 7446101 | NCBI WGS metagenome assembly JACCDO01 (sample SAMN15323440, study PRJNA562643) | freshwater metagenome | isolation source: river surface water | place: USA:Blue River Watershed | collected 2017-08-16 | reverse complement strand
TCTCCTTCTCGCCGTCATCGTAGTCGACGTCGTATGTGCCGTTCAGACGCACTCGAGAGATCTTGCCAGGATACCACTTGCCGCGACCTCGGTAGTTGCCCTCGACCTTATCGCCCTCGCGAAGCTCGTTCTTGAGAGGGTTTGCATTACTATTGACCGCTCGAAGCAGCTTGTATTTTAGACCTGTTTCTTCTCGTCGATCTTCGTATCTGACGGAGTATACCCCTCTGCTGTAATCTGCATCCACAACTATTGCTTTAACCCAGTGAACATCTCCGTTTCTTCGTGCTTCGACAGATGATCCTATTTTATGTTTGGGGTCGCTGTCCAGATCCCCCAGTCCGCCAGAAGCAGAGAAGTCCGCATTCATGGGCTCTCGGACGGAATCCGCTGGCACTGGAATGCAAGATATAATATTGCGTTATAATTTATGAGTATTATGTAATAAAAGGTTAGTAGCTAGACTTTCTCATTAATCAAATTTCAATCAAAGAGAACACAAATTTAGGGGACAAATATTTACCGCGCAACCTGAAGGGTTACCAGTAATGCTCTGACGACAAAATTTTGTTAGTACGTACCATTTTTCTGTTCATCTCCACCTTGAAAACGAATATCGAGGAGCCCATCCTGAACATTTACACTTACAACCATCGCGGAAACCCACTTGCCGAGCTTGGGATGCATTGCCTCAATTTTGTGCCCCATTCGAAAATTGCGCGCATGCTCGACAGCTGCCCCATCTGCCTTGCTTTCGCTGGCCGCATTATCATTGCTAGAACCATCGGGCATGGCTACAATGCGTACTGCAGCGACATTGCGCTCGATCCCGCTCTCTTCTCCACGCACGTCATAGGTTCCATCTAAATTTTTACTTAAAATGCGAGCGTTTTCGTATCCCGGCTTCGGTGGCTTTCTTTTTACCTTAACCATTTCGTCTTCTTTAAAAATCTTACTGGTGCGCGTAGAAGCGATAGGAGTTTTGGTAGGAGAATTCATGCCATCATCAGTAGCGCGAGTCTTTGGCGCAGGCCGGGAAAATCTACTTGATCCCGGACCCGGTGATTGGGATGGAACTCGAGAAGCGACTCCAGTAGGTCGCCCAGCTGCAGTTTTCCGCGAACTGTTGCCGCCGAGATCAACCTCCCAGGACTCACCTCCCGACATTACCGTCTACTGCTCCGACTAAAATAAGAAAATGTGCGAGCCAGTCAACTTTTTGCGAGCAATACAGCACTCGCTAGTAAAAATTGAGAAGCTGCGGGGGGCTACTAATTGTTTTGTACACCACCAGTCTTGGAACGTGACGTTTTTGCAAATCAACAACTTTGAAAAGAAAAAGCCCACATTGGGGAGCTTCCCTACGCCGACCGATTCGACAAGCGAACTCGAGCTCAAGCTTATAGTGCGAGCGCTCAATTGTTGTTTCAGCATACAGAGAACTCATCTACTAGAAATTTAAGCTCCCAAACGATGCTTGTTTTTTCTACGCGACTGTCTCGCTGCAGCGTTCCACTTCGGGAACAAATTCCTCAGCTGGCATTAGCTCTGAACCAATTAAGATGGGGATCTACTTATAAGAAGTTGGCGGAAAAGAAAATTGGTGGCAACGGCATCGAATTAACTTCAACCGACCAAAACACACAAAGCATGGAAGATCTCGCAAGGTCGATAGACACAACAATAGCTCCAGAAAAGCGAGCACATGTCGAGGCTTTAAAAAAGGCGATAAGTGGTGGACACAAATCCGTGCGCTCCTTATATAGAGAAGTGCCGACTCCTGAAGAGTTGGACCAGTTGGCAATTCAAGGTAATTTCATTCCTAAAATCGCCCCTAACGCTCGAGAATTAATTGACTTTGCTCTGTCTCACATTCCCGAGAAAGGTGGGCGTCGTGGTACGAGAAAACAGAAGCGCATGGCATTGAAGTGGAAAATTAAGGTTGCCAATGATGCTCGACGTAAGAAAGAAACCGTTGCTGCGCTAGAGCGCAAGCACAAGGTACTGGCCAAGCAACGAGCTCTCATCAAGAAATACAAGAAGGAGGCTAGAAAACTGTATGGTTCCGGAAGCGGAAAGGTTGTGAACAAGAAAGAAGTTGCGAGTAAAGTTGAGAAGAAAGAACAAATAGCAGCAAAAATGTAGACTTTCGACTGTTTATAATTTGTATATAAATTCACAATTTATCCTTAGTTGATGCGTCTATCCTTCTCGAACAGTCCAAGCTTGTATTACGCATAGCCAATTGTCGCACCATTATTATTTCTTATATTGCGATGACTCTTTTTTTTTTGCTTTTGTATTGAACTTGAGAGAGAGTGCTGGCTTTCACTCGTTGGAAAGCCAGACCGGTAACACCATGTCGTTCGAAAGTATAGTTTGCGGGATCTGCACGATGGCTGTTCTGACTGATGAAGTTCACCTTTTTACTTGATGTTTTCGAAGAACTCTTCTCGCGCGCAAAAGTCGCACTTGTGCAGTCAAGATGAGCGAGTGCTTGCTTCACACTGAGAAATGATTCCAGACGAGGAACTAAAGCAGGGTTCACGGATCGCACTTGTGCCAATGTCAGGCAAGGATTATTACCTCGATTAGTTTCAAGCTTCTTCTGTAACGCCACTAGTACATCTTCAGCCCGCTTCTCTCTGACGCAACGGTCTGCGGATTGGGTAAGTGCTGATGCCATGGCCTTTTCAAGATAAGCATTCCTGTTCTTCTGCAGCATCTTCGCATCTAGAATAGTGGCCAGCAATGAGCTGGAGAGAGACTGGCGCTCACGAGCAGGCAATGGCTGCGCTATATTTTGAGCAGACGAGTGAAGCATCTCGCGCAAAATTCCTCCGGCGCGCTCAAACGTCTTCTGACATGCGATAACACGTGTCGCTGCGACGAATGTGACCGTCGCACTGCCTACTGTCAACACAGTGTCGGGATTGAGGTTTTCTCGCTTTCCAAAATATACCAAAAACGCGCTAAGCGCATAACCCAAGTCGGTTGTGGGGCCTGAGACCTTATCTGCTCGGCAAAGACTCAGCACGTATGCGACCATGACATAAAGCCGATACGAGCCAATCCCGCCATTAAACGGTTTGTCTAAATTAAGCTGGTTCAAAAATACCTTCAAAAAGGAGCACAGTGGGAAGAAGGCATCCTTGCCGATATGTATGAGCTCCCTCACTACTACGGTGAGTTCGTCGCTGTCCACACCCAAGCTAATATCGCAACTGATGCCCGATCGATGCATTAGGGTGACAATAGGTACGCGCGCCTTCGACCTAAGTTCAGAAGCCTCATTCCATGCCATGCGCTGCAAAAGGGAGTACATAGTGCGCAAAATTTCGAGCTGCTGTTGTTTCCTTTTCAATGTGCGCTTGTTATTTTCTGCTCGCTGTAAGGCATTTAAGTGGAAAATGGATTGAGCGGATGGCTCCTCGCTGTCATATGCATTGCAATCATCGTCATCTACGTGGATGCCTATATCAATATCTTCATCATCTGACTCGCTATCGTCGAACTCGCCGCTGTTTTCCTCGGCGTCTCTGTCAAAGATCGATTCATCTTTGCTGTCGTCTGAGCTTTGTGAATCTTCTGCGCTTTTCTCATTCACGTCGTCCTCGCTGCGGCTGCAGTCATCGTCATTGTTAGGGTCATATTCACCACTCCCTGCACTATTTTCGCTTGAATCGCCACAATCATCTTCCTCGCTAGAGTTCTGTATGACATCCGCTTCGGCGTACAAACTGTTCTTTCTGTTCGCTATACTTGAACTCAAAATTTTGGAGTTTCCTGTGTCAATTACAACGACCTCAGGGGGCGGAGGATCATTCGCTGCGCCAGCTGTTTGCCGCGCCTCTTCAATTATCTCGATAGGGTTGCCAAGTGCATCGATGCGTTGTCGGAGGGTAAGATAGTCTGCATATTCATTCCGCGAACTCGCCCCTTTAAACAGCAGATCCTCGATTGCCATAGCTTTGTCGGGAAGATTTTTAAGAAATTTTTCGTCCAACGCATCACTGCCTTGGCGATCAAGCAACACGCGAAATACTTTCTGCAGAACGTTGTCTCTCAGAGTCTTGTGAGCGTTAGACGTTTCCGTATGCCAAGTGCGCTCTTTATTTTGGGTTTCAACTAAAGATATGGTTTTTGATGCATTGCTCTGCATAGATGCAGGCGATGCATTGGAGACAAGGGTGGGAGGAGAGCGCGACTCCTCACACTTGCTTTGCGATCGTTGTGTGTCTACATGCTGGAGTTGTCCGTTACTGTTCTCTTCAAGCCACAATATTCCACGCTCATTCAAAATTTCAATGCGCCTTGTCAGCGTAGAGTAATCTGCGTATATGTCCCGCGTTTCAGCAGCATGGAACAAACAGTCTTCGACATTTATAGCCAAGTTGCGCAGTTGCACTGCTTCTAGTTCGCCCTTTGTCCCATTGTATGCAGCCGCAGTGTTTGGATCAAAGAGAGCATTAAAGACGCGACTAGTTATATTCAGCCGTAGAGTGCTGTGACCATTGTCAGAATGCTGATGCCAAGGACGTGCGTGCAAAGCGATTGGGGAGGGTTTTGCTTCTCTCTGCTCTTCAACCGCGTCAATCGAATTATCGTTAACATTCATGGTTAATAACGTTGAAGGCGCATGTAATGCAATAGACTCTGAAGATGAGCTATGTTCAAGTTCAGCCATTACTGGGACGTCTGCATTCACACTTTCGCTAGCAACAACATTCGTGGGAGCTTCCATTGGATCGTCAAAACTCAATCGCGCGCGTTTAGAAAGCTGGACATCGCCATTTGTGTCAATACCCCAACTTACAACGTCATCATCAATTTGCTCTTCTATGTCAGGAGAGGCTGAAATAGCTTCTGTAGATCTTAAAAGTGGACTTTGATCCGAAATTTGCTCAGGCAGGCGCGTTCTCTTGCTAGATTCGTGCGCATTCTGAAGAGTATCGCCACTTCTTTCTTCCAAAGCATCGCTTTCTTTGAACTTTCCTTCTTCGTCGATGTCAGCGCCAAGCCCCAGCACAGTCAAATCCACATCCGATGAAAATATGGACAAGGCACTAGCGTATGATCCAAAAGGTGACACCACGGCACCAGGAAATTTGGCGCAAATTGCCGAACGAATATCTTCTACCACAATCTGCCGACACAGCTCTTCTTCTGGCCTCATAGATACATACTTAAAGAATTGCCACAATTCATTGTTAAGCCGGGGATTTAGGATTTCTGCTGAAGGACTTAAGCTTTTAGAGCGCACTTTTGAACGATCTCCAGAAATATTATTAGCTACTGAAGTACTTACATTACCACATTCGATTTGCAAGGCTTCTCCTTTCCTAGAATGGATATCTTGTTGGACGACGGGAATCCAGGAGACATCTTTCTTTTGCGCCGGCTTGCCAGGTAAGAGCAACCATGGCTTTTGCAAAGGCTTTTCCGGTAATAATAACTGCTTTTTGGCTTGGTAGTTCTTTCCTTGAAGTTGGCGAACTGTCGGCAGCATAGCTTGAATCTTATCTGTTCGTGATACAAGGATTGCATGAGAAACCTTCTCTGCATTCACGGGGCTATGATCCCCGATATGTCGTTGTCGCTCAAGACGCACACGATGAATTTTCTTTTCTCGAGCCGAATTTTGCGCCCGCTGTTTTTTAGATAATGTTTTGTTGTCCGCAGGTGGAAAAACGTTCATTTATATTTATTTAGACTTCTCTAGAGTTTAAGAACCTACACCGATCACTGTTGTCTAAAAGCGCGACAGAGATGATTTACGATTTACCAAAATATCTAAATATACCCATTAATTTGGAAATCAATTAACTGACATCATTTGAACTCACTTCAAAACTGCTCACTGCTTTCTACGCGCTTTCCCCTCTTCTTATATTCCCTTGTTTTAGGGGGACTAAAGTTGAGAAGAAGGAAACCCCGCCTCTTCCAGCACTTTTTCAGAAAAAGATAGTGTGGTTGTGGTTGGATTTGTATCTTGTAGAAGAATTATCGATATATAGCACAAATTATAGTGCATTTATCGTGCTGAGGGACTACTTAGCAGCCCACGGATCAAGCTTGTGCAAAGCGCGAAGAAGCTCAATCTCGAGGTAAATCTCCACTATGGCGACCCCGACAAAGCAAATTGGCACAAAAGGCATATTTTTGGACAACATTGCCGCCGTAAAAGCAGCGTTGACACTTAAAAGCAATGTGAACAAGAAAACTGTCGTTAACCCTAGCCGCGAGAAAGATGATGAAGATGCATGGGAAGTAGAAACTGTCGACAGAGACATTGAGAACTTCGACGCTGAAATGATACGGCTTTACCAGATCCCATTGGATACTATTAATTATATCGCCGGTGGTGGTACGATCGAAGAAGATCCTGCTTTGCAGCGAGATGATCTGATAGAAAAAAGAAGAATTCTACAACAGAAACGGATGCGAATGCGACGAGCTCAGGGCATTTTTAAACTAAATGCGGATTTAGTTCAGAGTATGGAAACCAGCCAGCTGGGTCGCGAGCACTGGGAAAAGCGTTACAGTGCGAGGCACAATCAACGTTACTGGAGGCATAAAGAGACCGGTATCACGCGGTTGCAGAGACCATATTTGAATCCGGACTTATTAAATGAAGAAGACTCTACCGAGGAGTCCGAAGTTTCCTTGGCTTTTGATAGTTCTAGTGAAGCTAGTGGGCGTTCTGATGAGGAGAGCGGGGAAGAGGATGATGAAGATTCATCGGATGACGATGCAAGCAACGATGAATCGAGTACGGGATCCAGCGACATATCCGCAAAAGGGAGCATTAGTGAAGAGGATGTAGAGTCCATAAGTGACGACGAAGAGCTCAGCCCTAGTGATAGCAGTGGTCCCAGTGGCAGCAGTCCTAATAGTACCAACCGCAGTGTCAGTAGTTTCTCAGGATCCGATGCGTCACCAAATTCTAGCCGTAGCACCATCAAATCCTCAGTCGCTTCACCACCAGAAGAAAATGATGATATTAGTACGAGTGTTGCCGAAGATACTGCTTCGTCCTCTGAACCGCAGCAGAATTCTCAGAAAGGGAGCGACTCGGGAATATGGGAGGAGAAGATGTCGAATCAATGGGGCATTCCCTATTGGCAGAACAAAAGTACGCGGCACGTGATTTGGCACTGCCCTTCTGCTTCTGCGCCAGGCAGCCCGCTAGTCAAGACGAACTCTAGCTCTAGTCCCAAAAGTTCGCGTTATTATGTTACTCAGCTAATAAGTTTGGAAACTAAAGCCAAGGAACGAGAGAAGCGACAGAAACGTCGATTGGCAAATCAGTGGATAATGAAATACTCTACAAAATATGACGCATTTTATTACAAGAATGCCGTTACACATGATTTGGCTTGGGAAGATCCTCGACCTCAACTACTTGATCCTTCAGAATTCGAAGAATTTCTCGCCCAACGCTCATCGTTGAGAGCTAGCATGCGCGTTGAAGCTTTGGGTCAATTTTTGAATATGTCGCCAATAAATAGTAATTCAGCAATTGCTTCTTCTAGCGCAATCGCGCTTGTCGATAAGGACCCAAGTGGGCCTCAAGTGCGGACTCTCATCGACCCAGATGACGAGACAGTTCCGGAAATGAAGTCGGATATAAACCTAAAAGACACTCAAAAGTCTGGCACCGACAACGCGCTTTGGCGTGCGAAGTGGAGCGAAAAATACGGATGCTACTACTACAAGAATTCCATCACGGGCGCCATATCATACGAGGACCCAATGCAGTAAGCAGTCCCGTAAATTAGACAAACAGAAATGTTAAATGTTGAATATCCACTGTTTAATCAATTGTACATTAAAAATTCATTACCTTTTGCCTATTTTTGCTTTTCTTTTCGGCTTCGTTTTGGTTTGGCGGCTGAACCCCAATTAAGAATCATGGTGGTTTCAGCTTTTTGTAAACCGCTTGTTAACATGCGCACCGCCCGCCAGTTCTTGAGAATGAACACGCTTTCTAACACTATTTCTTCACAACTGTCCCAGGATCCCATTGATAGTCTTAATGTTTTTGAACTGTCCATTTTTTCGCGGGCATAGACACGAAGTTTGGCAGAAGGTAACGCGCTGCTCTGTTGCTGACTTGCTTCCATGCCGTGATGACCGCTTAGATCCAGGGATAGCTGCGCCTCAAAATGAAGGTCTGCAAATGTTCCAGAACGTCTGGTGGACATGGAAGCAGTATTGATATAAGGCGCAAATTTCTTATCACAGAACACCAAATTCAAAGCCTCTACAAAAGTTGTCGTCGTTGATGACATTGGCTGCTCTCCCGGCTTTAAACTCATACAAGGACAAACTTCAGACAATAAAACATTGCTTATCGCTCTAGCTTTTGACATAAGTTCGTCACTGGCGCTACTAGACCCTGCAGGCACTGACCAGCACATGATTGGCTCACAATTTATTTCCTGCTGCGACAACACCGTCGATGACTTTCTTTTTGCGCTAGCATAAGAATCCAGGCTAGTGCCGTCAGAGACAACCTCGTGTTTTTGTGAAGTACCAGCACGAATCCGGAAATTATTTTCACGGTAATAACCATATACTCCGTGGTAAGCGTAGCTGGTGCTCTTACTCTGCAAATATACTGGCGCTGTCAAGGTTGCCTCAGTTGCTCGAACGGTCCTACCCAAACCACTAGACAAAGTTAGCTCCCCTGCTCGAGACCTTTCGAATGATGATGCAAAAGTTTGTGGAGCACTTGGAGTAAGAACAGATGATTCAACGGCAGTCGAAGTGTTCACCAACGCCTGTAAAAACGAAGGAGTCTGTTTGCCTTTAAAAATATCTAGAGAACTGCTGAAGCCTGCTGCAATACTACTGGATGCCTGCAGAACTTGTGCCAATTCGGCTGTTAGACCATCAGTACCAATTAAATCTATGGGTTGGTCCTCGATGAGAAAGTTCTTGGGTATTACAACGCGCCGAATCGGGCGCGTCACTAGACCCCCTGTATTCTCAAATCCTGCTGCCAAAAAATGATTGAAGCTTTTTCTGCAACTTACATTAGGATTTATCCCTTCTTTGGTTTTCACCGCCAGCGCCGATCCTGATCTTTTGGCTACTAATAGAGCCAAAATGTGCTTCCGCAGGTCCGCAAGGTGCTCTGCAACCTGAAGGTGCACTTGGATAGCCTCTTGGAACATTCTGTCACGCAGAAGTAGACCTGCGTATACGTTGGATTGTAAAGGAATTGTGGCAAATACCTCACTTTTGCATAGTTCCTGAAATGCCACATTGTGATCGTGGACAGAGTCTAAAAACCTGGAATGCCATGATATAAGATCTGTAGGCGATGCGAGGAGTGCTGAATGAGTCAGGGTGCGGCGTTGAGGGCGAGGGCGGCTCTGAAGTCTTTTTAATAAGCGCCGATAGTTGCGTTGTAACTCGTTTGCAGCATTAACTTTGTTTGCTATTAGATGCATTGGGTCATTTCCAGGCGCGGGGGGAAGAGAGACAAAATCCAGATACGGCAAGCGTTCTGAACTATCGAAGTGTTTGACATTTGCCATTGCACTAACGTGCGCACTAACACATGAGTTAGATCTATTTAGCTGACAGTCATGGCAGCCGCCGATTGTGCGCTCCACAGCTATACGAATCAGCACTTCTAAAGGTCCCCACGTGCTGCAGCTTAGGAATGTCGTATGTCCGATATCTGCAGGTGTAAGCGTCAAGAGCATTTGACGATAAGAAACCTTTGGAGGTTCATTGTCGAAAACTCCACTAGCATCATTTTCATGACCGATCTCGGCTTCTTCTAAAATAGCAAGTTGCTTGAAATTCTTGACGACATTTTCTTCGACACTCTCGTTCAATTTTAAATTACTTGAGCACTTCTCCCCAGAGCCAACACTACGACCGAACATTTCAGTCATTTTGCTATCCAACAGAGCCTGCTGTTCGGCTTTAGCACAAGCCAGCTGTTCGTTTTCAAGATCTTTCTTTGCTTGTATATCAGCGCGTCGCTGCATCATCTCTTTGTTTGCTTCCTTAACTTCTTCGCGCTTGCACTCCACTTGAAAGCGCCTCCATGATTCTTGTAAATTATACATAAAAAACTGCATACTTGCATAGATGCGTAAGCTATGAGCAACACGAAGTTCGCGCTCACTAAGTGGATCATCAAGCCGCGAACGATCTACTTGGGCTAATTGTATTGCGCTAGATACTGCAACTACACTACTAATCTCTTGGCATACTTTTGCGTTGCCAGCCACGCTGCGGCGCGGGCCCAGTGCGTCCGCAGAAACGCGTGCGCATTTATTTTGCGCGTATGCCGAATGAGCATGTTTATGCTTCCATATATAAGCTGCATTCCGACGAGCTAGACGGCGCACGACGCAGCGTGCACGACGTAGCATTTCCGAAGTAACTAGTGGTGTCCGTAACCATGATTGCAAGTTATTCTCTGTATTTGAATCAGGACAACCACACTCAATGTATCGAACTTCCTCCAAAGATCTTATATTGAAACTGCCTAGATTCATTCTTGGGTGACTTGGACTCTTTTTGTCCTCAATTTCTTTATGTTTCTGCTGAGCTTTGGCATCGACCATTTTTGCTGAATTGCAGCTAGCTTTTCGAATGGCTCGCATGTGCGCAGCATGGGCACCCGTGGTGTATTCTGAGTCGTGTTCCTCTTCTTCTGAAGTCGATGATAAACTTTTACTCTTCGATGACTGCAACAAATCAAGCCTCCGAAGCATGTAGTCTAACCTGTTCGGTTTCCGTAAATATAGCGATTCGCACTCTGCTGAACTGAACACTTGAGAAAATGGTTTATTAGTTCCTGCAACCAGATCGTATTCATCTAGGTGAGTCCTCAAGGAGTTTGTGAATAATAATGACATAGCAGCATTCGCTTGCTCATTGTTGGCAAAAACTTTGTGACTGCTATCATCACGCCGAATCTCGGACCAGCGCGTTCTGCAAAGATCGAAGAAATCGACACCAGTTCGTTTGTCACTTGCATTTTGCTTGCGCATCTGCCAACTACCTTGTTGTTCACATTTATTAAAACCAACTGTATCCTCTAGTATTTCATTCATTTTGAGCGAAAAGCTCTCATCCTCAATTGACAGCTGCGATAACTCATTCAAACAACATGCACTAGTTTCCATTCCCTGGTCTTCCTGCTGATCGTACTGCTTCCAGTAGTTTGCATACTGTAGTGCAACTAGACGCGTGGCTGCATTTGTTTGACTTATTGACAAATCTGTAGATCGATCCGAGAGAGCTCCCAAAGGCTGAGCGCGCGTCCGAATTTGTCCCGAATCGCATAGCTTCATGTGTTTTGGAATGCGTCTGTTATTTACATATGCAGCGTTATTGTTGTTGAAAGACAAATATGGCAACCCGCTCATATATCCGTACCGATACATGTCAAACTTGTTCCAGTGCGCGCCTAATAAGGACATGTAAAGGTGTCCCTCTCTATCTACTGAAGTATTTTGGAAGGCCGCCACTACACTTGAGCGGTTATCAAACTTTTCTTCGTTTGATGTTTTGTTGATACCATACTTTAGCTCACAACCAGGTTGAGTACAACACTCTTTCATTGTCACTTCAAATTCGTTGCCGGTGCGTATATAAAATTCTTCGTCTTTGATCAGTGTGCCCAAGGAATACAGGGTAAATGCCCCAAGCAGTCGAACTAAATTTTGGTTATCTTTAGATAAGAGCATCGCCACAGCTTCAAACCACGGTCTTCTCTTTAAGCGAATACTCTCCAGTTCCAATTCCATTTCCCGTAGCTGTCGCTGCTGCTCAGCTTGAGCTTGTGCATGTGCCTCAGAGCGCAATTTAGCCTGCGATTGGGTATACATTTCCACAGTCTCAGTGTGGACTGGAGCAGCTGTTGTTGAGCCACAGCACCCCATCTTAAATTTGTCAAATCGTTTACGATTTTAAAGCAACAATTATTTGTTTAGAGCCTTTGATATGCAACGCCATGAAATGCCGCTATCAAAAGCATTAATATAAAACACCAATACGATATTTATGAAGTCTTTAGCATCTTTTATGGAAAAAATGCATGAAGCAATGCGATTTTATAAATAAATTAGCATCTGAAAGGAAAAGGCTAAGACTCCGTATTGGGCACTTGAAAGCTTGAAAGAAGAAATATTAATAACCCTAACCCTAAAATTGGGACCCGGTTTATTGTTATTGTTTATTGTTAAAGTCTCTCCACGGTGCTTTTAAAAAATTAGAGTTATGTTTACCCAAACTCAGTGCTTACTGGAAACTGGGAAGGTGATTTTGATATAGGGTTTCAAAAAGAATCTCTACTTTCATTAGGGTTAGTGCGGACATGTGCACACAAGTGCAGAACAATTGGGTGCGGAGTCTACCATCTAATCATACACGATCGCACAATAGGAGCGCTAGATTCACTCAAGGTGAAACTTAATGCTATGTGACCCGTTGTCGAAGGTGATCAAGGCCAGACCAGTGAGGGAATGTGGAGGGCTAAAGTGAAAGACACAAAGAAAGTTACTCAAGCCAAATGAAAAAAAATCGTGATCGCAAAGAGTACTGCATTCGTCTCTGATGAATCCAGCTCAAGATAGCTAAGTCCTATTCTCTTTGTTAAGGAGTATGATTCCTGACTCCGCTGTTTTACGTACCTTGGGTAATAGACTTTGAAAGTGGAAGTGGTTCCAATTTTAAGTTTCGGTATGTAAAGTATCAATTACCTATATGTACAAGCTTTATTAATTAGTCAATTTTATACATACAGATGAAGCCGCTTTAAGGCCAAATTTGTCCGAAAAAAGTTTAAGTCATGTCGCAAACATAAAAACTTCGCGATAGAAATACAATTATAGCCGCCAGAGATTATTATTTTCTTCGAAGCCCTCTTCGAGCACTTCGCGTATATTGACTATAATATGATGAAGCCTAATCCATTTTATTTATCACTTAAATATAACGAGTTGTTACTTCCAAAGCTGAGACGATAAAAACATATATATCAAAGGACTGCACACACTAGTTGATTTGTAATTATCTACATTTCTAGCTCTTTCCAGAAGCTAGGTAAGGAACGCGGGTCACTCCCGTCAGAACGCCGACAGTACCTCGTATCCCCTTCAGTATCCACGCTGACCGCAAGAGGGCCTTTACCTCGGAATAAATTTCGAATGTTCACATTCGCAAAGAAGTCGTGGTCGAGGACACCATCGCTCTGCGTGGCGTTGTGGCTTCGAGGACTGCGTTCTGCGTAATCGCTATCTATCGTGCGATTGCTAGCATAACTATCTCGTCCATCTTGAGCAAGATTGCTGCTTGATCCTACAGATTTATAGGACTGTGTGGTAAAAAGCACATCTTTGGCGCCAGCGCCGTTACGATATCCTAATCGGTCCTTCTTGCGATCTGTGAGAATGTCCAAAATAAAATACCTGCACGCATTCGAAAGACGTACTTCCGTCTTGCCCGTTGTTGGATCAGTGTGAACAGTCTCCGCATTGCCTGCGTACATTTCTCCGGATTTACTGAACGAATTAAAATTGAAATGGAAATCCTTGAGGGTGTTGCTCTTAACCTCAGTAGTTTCCTCAGCCGTGAGCACCAGATTGTCCCAAACGATATCCGCTTTTACGATAAAATCTCGGATCTCGTCTTGTGTCATGTTTGGCTTGTGGCGGTTTTCAAAGGGAGTCACCCCTGTGAGCAGGTGGAACGTCAAGACTCCCACCGCCCACCAATCCGCCATATGGTCGTATCCACTGCCTGCCACGCATTCAGGTGACAAATAGTGTACATTGCCTACTTTTGTAAAATGCAAAGTGCTGCTGTTTGAACGCTTGAAATAAATACTATTTCCATCACTGCTACTGCTGTCGGGAATGTTTTCAGGATGATGGCCTGAGGGTCTGTCGCGGGATTGATCAGACTGAGAGCTGCCACGCCCCAAGCGATCTGTGCTAGAGAACCTCCCATTACCATTTGCTGTAGAAGATGTCTTGTCTCCACTGCTTTCTTTGTCTCTGCCACCGGTGCGAAACAAGTCTTTGCTTTCGTTTTCAAACTTATCTTTAACCTTGATTATCTGATCTGAGAGCTGATTGAACATCTGGTAATCCTCGCCCATCAGCAGGTTGAAGTCCTCATTTTCATTGCCCATATCATGCCAAATGCGGCTGTCGAACTCTTCTTGCTCGTCATGCTCCCGAGTCGATGCGTCCGTGCTACTGCCGGGGCGCCGAAAATTCGGTATCGTGACGCGTTCGCTGCCCTGGTCCCCAGAGCTCCCTTCGTTATTGCGAAGTGGGCGAAAGAGAGCCCTGTGCGAGGGCTTATTGACGTCTTTTTTGAGTCGATTTGTGCTGATGCCAAAGTCTGCTAATTTCACATGTCCCGCGGCGGTGATGAAAACGTTGTCAGGTTTGATGTCACGGTGAATGACGCCATGCGTGTGCAGCCACTTGGCCGCCAAGCATATCTCAGCAACGATGATGCATACAATAGGTTCCGGAATAAGTTTGTTTCTGTTTAATAAGTTGAGAAGATCACCGCCAGGGCAAAACTCCATCAGAAAGAAAAAAGAGTTCTGCGTTTCAAAAGCACTTTGCAGCTGCACAAACCCATCACTGAAGCCAGCGGACGCCGCTGCCATGATGCGTTTTTCTCGCACAACGAATTCACGCTGCTCTCGCAAAGCTTCTTGGGGATGCTTCCTAAGCACTTTCAATGCATAGTGCGCATTTTTAGCAGCAAGTTTTACCAAGTATATGGACGCAAAAGAACCGCTAGCCAGCTTCTGTAGAAAGGTAAAAGACCTCAGATTGATTTGCATGGTAGCCAAAAAGTTGCGAATGGTCGTTGCTTTCATTTTAATGTTGTCGCGCACTTCTTCCACTAATTTAATGCGGTCTATCAACTTGTAGATGGCATCCTTCGTCTCCTTCAGTTCGAACTGCAACTGCTCTGCCTCGCTGGAGAACCCCATATCTGGGGTGTTCAGCCTCCGCCCTCCACTGCGGCGGCTTGTGACATTATCTATCTCTGTGTTTTGTATCATGTTTTCGATATTCTTGCTATCAAGCTTCTTCTCGGCTAACATTTGTGTGTACATTTGCAGCAGTTTACTCGCCCAGCCATCAAGCTCACTTAGGCGTTGGAGTACGCCCTGCAAACCAGTCGCGGGGGGTCCTGTCGTAGTTTCATTATCCCTCCACATTTTTGCAATTGCGCTAGCGCTGATCATTTCATCGGGTTGAAGTTTATAAATCAAAACTCTTAGCAATAAGAGTACTTCATTGTCAGAACTACAACGCGTGTCAAAGGCTTTCATGGCACGAAGGAGCTCCTTCTGCATGCGATTCGTGTTGCTTGTATGCAATTCCTTTAACTGAGCATCAAGACTTTGGTTGGAAGATAGCAAGCCAGGCCATAACCTTCGCAATCCTACGCACGAGCTACTGTGCTGTGAGAGTGCAGATTCCGAAGACGGGCTCAAAGACAACGAACCTACATCATCCATTTGAATGGAAAGCACCTGGCTGCAGTATTGACACACTGCGCGTGCTGTAATGGGTGTAACTGTAGATGCCGATGTTTGCCCAGATGAGGAACTAACTCTCAGTGCATCCAATGTGCCGTCTATGGGTCCCGTGTCCGCGTAGTCGCTCGAACCACTCACCTGGGCCAAAACTGGACTATTAGATGGCATTATGATATCGAAGCCCCCCTCGGGTCGCTGATTACGTACTGTCATTGCACGCTCAGCTGGAGTTGTTCTCATTTGACTGGAATTCTCACTCCAAAGCGGCGACTCCAAATTTGAGCTTCTGGCAGCAGACTTGCTCTCTGGCGATTGCATAGGGGTTTGAACAAGCAAAAACTGTGAGTGCGTAATATCGTGCGGAGTAGCAACGTCTTGTTTACTATCTCTAAGATGGGTCTCTCTTTTGTTTTCTTGGCGTCTGTCTTCGATATCTTTCTCCAAAATTCGATCCTTTTCCTGGTGAATACTGGATCCCTTCGCATCTGCAATCATATCAGTCTTGTTGAATGAGGCAATTGGAGATTCCCTATTACTGGTGTCAGAGTCAGCAAATGCGCGTGCATTGAGGCTTTCTCTTTGATTGTTTGCGTTGTATTTCGCGGCAAGTGTGGACGAAAACGTTGTCGCGATATTTGGGGAAATTGAATTAGAATTATTCTTCAAATAATCGACAGCTTCGTCCGCTAGAAATACTCGCACCCATTTCTTTGGATCGTCCAAGTTATAAACCGAGTTAATGGCTTCGTCTAACGATATCAAAAGCTTTCCGTTCGTCAGATTCTGGTAAAAGCACAAATGTTCATGCAGATCTTTGATTTGATATACTAATGCGTCAGGAGGTAAGCTAGATGACAGAACACCAATTGGTGCATGAGCCTTGGGTTGCAATGCATATGGATCAGGTCTAGAGCTTATACCGGATCCCATTCTTGATTTGTTATCTGGTTATCAAATCTAACCAATTTATATATAGTAAAACACAGATTAAGCAGCGAATAATTCACAGTTAAAGTTGCAAACTAGGCTTTCCTCGTCCCCCTAGACCTTTGTAACTTCTACCAATACCCAATTAATGCACACCCAACATTCAGACAGAAATGTCCTGCTTGCTAATTTACGCTTTTTGTCATTTCTAAAAGTCTCAAAGTGGAAGCTGAAAAAAATGTCTAATGCGTTAAATGCAGCAAGTATTGTAATAGAAAGGATCTCCGTTATCTAAATTAAGCAGCTTGGTTTAACATCAGAACTCATGAGTTCTATTTCAGATGCTATAGATCTTAATGGTCAAGAGGGGTCTATGATGACAGGCGTATTTCGTTGGAAAAAATCTCATCATTTGCGTTCTTTGCCAGCATCTAGCACTGGATCTTCAGATTTTACAAAAGGTTGGATGGAATTATTTCAATCTCGATGTAAAAGCAAGAAAGAGTTGGAGAATCTTGTTGAATATGTTCAACAAGATTTGAGTATCATTGACTGCCTCTCTTTTCCTGCAACAATTGTAAGTGCTATAAAAAGAAGCAATCTTCTATCTGAAAATCAATCACAATCTCAACAAGTTGAAATTCTTGATGAGCTTCATATAGTTTGCATGGGCTGTTCTTCAAAAACCGAGGAGCGAATTCTGCGTGAAACACGATGCTGGCACGAACTTGGCATTGCCTTGCAAGGTTCTGTGCATCACGTGCATTTATACTTGGTCGGGCCTGAGCTCAGTTGCACTGAAAACAATGTATTGCCGTTTCATCGGCCGTTACTCAGCGATATTGAGATGTCTTGGTCTGCGCTGGAGCTGGCACATTTGACAGCACACACACACAAAGGGACCGCATCAGATTTTTTCAAATCGCACAAGCATTTGATTCCTTTGCCTTCGATGGTGGCAGGATTAAGTCAACGGTCTGTTAACACGATTGCTGTCGGTCTTAATTGTGGTTTTGGAAACTTTGACAATCCGGGTCCTTCGAGGTATGACCTTCTTATCAGTTGGTATGGCGATTTAGCCTTTTTGTGTAGTCTTCAATGCCTTCCGATGATTTTCACTTGCGCAAATGATTATGCGGATTTGACGGGTGAAGTCATGCTACATTCAAATTATTTCGGCTCCATTTTTCTATGCACTCCCAATCAGACCCCCTTTTGCTGTGCAAGTACGTTCGTTGCTGAGGGTCATAATTCAACCGAAGACTTCAGTTGTGGCAATATCTACTGGTATGCTGTACAAGGATCGGATAGCCGACGGAAATGCAAATTTGCAGATGGGGCGTACAAACTTCCTATTAGCCTTGCTACGCCTGTAAGTGAGCGCTTCTCTTTCATGCATGCCCTTCTAGGGCAACGGGAAACTCTGAAAGCAGCTTTGGCTCGTTTGGAGGTCTGTAAGATAGGAAGTACGGAGAGAAACTGTCTTCCTATTTGGAAAATACTCAGCAATGCCAAATGTCATTCTGGATCTTTGAAAAGTGAGCCCAAAGCCCTGGTTCCGTCTGTGCATGCTGTTCACGACGATGTGGAAAAGCAACCTGATAGTTGCTCAAAATTGGATCAAGTGCCTACCACCGCGCCTACGATTCAGCAGCATCTTGAAGATGGGAAAACGCTGCGCATTATTTGTGACTTTTCTTCTATGACGCGATCGGCGGGATTTGTCTTGCAAAACGTCGAAGCTTTGGTAGATACTGCAGGCGAAATATTGATGATACGTTGCGGTGACATGTCGACACCTGTTTCTCATGTTACTTTGCTTAATCGGGTGAGCCCCTCCTCAGTTAAAGCAAAAATGTCGACCAAACTTATGCGCCTCACGATCACTGCGCATGCTGCAAATTGAGTGGACGAGTCTACACTTCCAACTGAACATAGCTGTAATGCAGTATTTGTTTTTGATGTGAGTAATATAATAACCGAGATATTAATGCCGCTATCAATATTGTCAAAACTTGCACGTAAAAAGTAGTTCAAGGCGATATGTCTGAAGTATTTCGACGCGAAGGTGCTCCACAACTGCACTTACAATATTAGCGAGCAAGAACGATTTCCGAAGGTCATATATGACCCGACTATGCAAATCGATATTGTGTGTGCAACCATCCGCTAAATGAGTTATCAGAAAGTATCTTAATGTGCAGAAAGGTGTATGTACTTAAATACTTATAATAATCGAAATAATCCTCGATCAGAGGGTAGGTTTCAGTGTTAGCATGGGGTACAATAACACGAAAGATTGTATTGATAGATTCTCAAATAAACATTCTCTAAATGCGCGTTAAGCTTTCGTCGCTTCACTATCCTTGGCAGCCTCCTGTACCGTGGCTGCTTCTTCAGCCTTGGCGGCTTCCTCCGCCTTGCGAGCCTCCTCTGCCTTGGCTGCCTCTTCAGCCTTGCGAGCCTCCTCTGCCTTGGCTGCCTCTTCCGCCGTGCGAGCCTCCTC
>JACCDO010686148.1_pt1 | contig 18984 bp, 12 predicted proteins | sample 7446101 | NCBI WGS metagenome assembly JACCDO01 (sample SAMN15323440, study PRJNA562643) | freshwater metagenome | isolation source: river surface water | place: USA:Blue River Watershed | collected 2017-08-16 | reverse complement strand
CACGCACTCAGCTATGCCAAGCTGGTATACGCATTAGCATATCAGAAAACCCATAACCCCGTCCAGTTCTGGCTAGCCGCTCTTAACAACTGTAACTCATCTTACCGGCCCTGGGTCCATTTTCGGGAAGCAGTTGCAGCTGGATGTCAGCTCACACTAGGTCGTGGTCCATGGCGCATATCTAGCCAAACACCTAACCTAATCGAATCGGTCAATGGTCCCCCACTAGCCGCACAAACCGATAACGTCACAGAAGCATATTTCCGCTGGGGTTTTTGGTCAGGACCGGATTTCCTGCCGGGAATGTATCATCATGTCGAAATTGAGGGTCATATGGTTAACGTGGCTAGTAAAAAGGCACCCGCGCCGGTTATGGTCCGAACATGCCGGTTCCGTGGACTTATCGCGACACATCGGATATGTAAGGCCGACCGGAATAGCCGCAAGTACACATATCAGAAGCCCGCACCCATTGATGGTCAAGACGGAACAAAGAAGACTGACCGTTGGATTACATTCGTAACGCTGGGAATCGCAGACGGGAAATATATCGATATAGTACTGTATGGTGCTATCCGGTTAGGTAAATGCCATGTCATAGAGGGTGAAGGGTTTTGGATGGATAACAAACCAGAAAATGCCGTATGTCCATGGATTCGTGTAAAGTCCTGGAAATCAGCTCTTTAAACACTAAGCAAATTTATTATTATTTTTATATGTATAATACAATACACAAAACTCAGTGATTATGGCAGAAAAAAAACTTGACCTACCGCAACATATAATTAATTTCAGGGAGTTATACGCCGGATATTTCCATGAATCACCGCAAGATCCGCACAATTCATTAAATAACAATGTAATGGAGCCTGTTATTATAAATGAAGACCATGTTAGACCATATATTGCCAATTTATTAAAATTACATCCGGGTATTAGTCATTATAGGGAATTATTAACCAAATTATATGTTACCAATCGCGAATTACTGTATTTAGACCAGTTTATTACATATTATAACTACGTCAAACTAAAAGAAAAGAGCAAAATAACTGTATCTTTACAAGATTACTGTAAAAGACATTATTATGATTTGATTTGTTTAAATTCGCTGGCTAAGTCACTTGAAAAGCATGACTATTCATATAGTCAACTATTAAAGGTATATACGGATTCCTTGTATACAACATTAAATCTAGTATATACTAAACCAAATACTGATAACATTACAGATATAAACTGGATTTCGGCACATGGGTTATATGACTCAAAACTATGTATAGTGCCAGATGATGTTATTATTTTATTAAGAACACCGTTTAACAAATATGGAATATTAAAAAAGCAAGATATTACTGATTACCATGAAACATTTGATAAGCTACGGACAAATAAGGATTTTTTACAGAATCCTACATGTTACTTACGCACACATCCACATTATAAGAACTCGGTACTATATTACCCAGGTCAAATAATTAACAATTGGTTAATTAACTATGAAAGCGAAGAAGAGACCGACGATGGTGGATTCGGTTATTATAATACACAAAGACATAAATTGAGTACCATAATTGAACCGGGCGAATTTAATGGATTAATAACATTATTTACCGACCCTGAAAAATATGCCAAAATTAAAGGAAAATTAATAATTATATCTGGTTGTAGGGGCATGGATCATCAAACCGCACCAGTAAAAGAAACCGAAATGATATATAGGACCGAATTTATTACACATACGCTAAACACAAGCACATGCATATCATTTCCGACTGCTGACTATGGTAAAAATAATAAGCATATTCAACATAATTATTTAAGATGGCATACAATAGTAACTCATGCAAATGAAAAAAATACAAATCCCTATCATAATACAGATGTTAATCATAAATTAGTCCTAGACCCAGTGTTATCTATACGAGGTGGCGCCAAAATTAATACAATAAAAAAACATCATATAAAAGGTTCAAATAACGCGTTTAACAAACATATTGCACGGCTGTCAAAAAAAATAACAACTGTAAACTCAGAAATACGATTAAATAGTATACTTGTGCAAAAACGTGATATAATCATCAATAAACTGCGCGAAATATTTAACACCGCAAAGTTTAGTAAGATTAGTATTCAAAAAATAAAATCAATATTCGACCATAATCTATTTCCGTATGTAACCGCAGATTCTATTCCGGAAATGCAAATATCTACTGACACAATATATACTATTAACATAACGCGCTACCTAGAAATTATAAATCATGTAATAAACAATATACAATATTTTACATTAACTGACAGTAACAATAATGTCAACAGTCGGAATAAGGGCATCACAAAGTTGATGATTAGTGCTTATAAATCAGTACTTTCAAGGCTAAATGATATGGTAGATATTGATGATAACCCCAAAATAATAGCAGACGGTCTATTAGCAGTTATTAAAAGTATACAAAAACTCAATACCACGGAATATGTGCATGTAATTATACAATCAACTGTATTATCATTTATAAAACGGCTACATACTAAACGACCGGACTACACTGATAAAGTTCTATCACTGATATTTGATAATATAACTATAGATTACGCATCATGTTTTGTAGGAAAGGCACATAATACGTTAAATATACAAGCTGCACGTATGTTACATGTAACAACTTTCATAATTAGCGAGATATTAAATAGTTCCACGCTAGAAACCATTAAATTATTAAAACCATACATACAAAAAATAAATTTCTTAATAGATATGTACAGTAAACATGAATTATATAATACTTACATTTACAAACATTTAAAGCCAATATTAAATAAATACCAATAGATAATCAATATATAATCAGTATAAGACTAATACAAATCTGATATACCTGAACCAACTATACAATACATAAATAACATATATTAATTACTGCGTTTCATAGCGTCCATGCAATCTAGCCGGGCATATCTAATCATAATAAGCGTCTTATCACTAATATCTAGTATCCATTCTGTTAAGCCAATTGTCCTTATGCACGGTATCCTATCCGATGCCCCAAAGATTCAACATGTCGCGGATTGGCTAACCGAGAACACCGGAGGTGCCCAAGTAATCAACATGGAAATCGGTAATGGGAAACAGGATAGCGCCCGTCTGACCATGCCCAATCAACTGGGTGAGTTTTGCCAAAAAATCCGGGATAACGCCGCAGCACTATCCGGTGGGTTCAACCTTATAGGGATTAGCCAGGGTGGGCTTCTAGCCAGGGGTTACGTCGAACGGTGTGGCGATTTCCCAGTAACCAACCTAATGACCTGGGTCACACCACATGGAGGCGTGTACCCTTACCCCGACTTGGCCATATATTCTGCGGAAGCACAGGCCAAGAATTCGTATCCCGGATATTGGCGTGACCCATATCAATATAATAACTATTTGACCATGTCAGCCTATCTAGCCGACCTTAATAACGAAAACCCCGGGACCAACGCTACACGATACCACGACCGCATACTCGCGCTGCAAAATCTAGTCCTATTGTGGTCCCCGTTTGACGATGTCCTTGAACCACCAGAATCTGGCCGGTTTGCAACATACACTGTAAACCAATGGCCGTTACAGGTGACGCCAGCCGAGAATACGGCAATGTGGTCCGGGCTTGGGCTAGATACCCTAAACGCAACAGGTCGCCTACATATCTATGAAACAGATTGTGCACATGCCGAACATGCGACCCTGGAGTGTCTGGAAGCATGGAAACACTATATATTGCCCTACCTGATGGCATAATAAACTGTTAGTTAAACTTAAAAATTGTTTTTTCGCCACTATAATCATTTAATTCATACCATCATACAGCATTAAACTAGAAATGGATACACTTCATACCCTACTGTCAAAAATGGACATTGAAGTCCGCAAATTTACTCATCCTGACCGACCGGAAACCCAAATCCATTACATAACCGAGCCGGGAATTTTTAAGCTTAAGGAAACCCGGTTTACGGAAGGTGCCGGTGAAATCTTGTCGGTATTCGGAGTTAACCAGGTGGATATCCCATGTAACCAATCGGCTGAGTTCAATAGCCGGCTCTGTTACTTGCAGAGGGCACCAGCTGCGGACGGTGTAGCACCAAATACACTGGTCCGGGATATGATTCATAAGTATGGACATCTTTCGGTATTTGGGGATTGGTCAGTCAGCCTGTTAATTATAGGGCTCTCAGATGAATGCCTCAAGGAGTTACTCGCGCATCATGAGATTCATACTAGCCGGCTAACGTCTAGTAAATGTATGGCACAGCATGACTGGGCTAGACTGATTTTCCGCGTGTTTGGCACGGAATCACAAATTGAGACGCAACTAAAGGGTCTGAGTTTTGCCATGAATTCCTTACAGCGTGCAAAAGAGAAGGGAAATTTTGAAGGGCTGACAACCGAACAAATGAATAATTTGGTCCCGGCATGTAAAGTGAGTGCATGTGTGGCGACTGCGACTATTAAGGATTGGCATAAGTTCATAATCGGCCGGTTTCCGGCATCAGGAAATGAATATCAAATCCGGGACCTAGCGCACTGTCTAGCCGTGTATTTCCGTTCTGAATATCCAGGGAGCATTTTCCCGTCTATGGAAGAATATGCAAAAATGACAAATAAAGATAAGCCTAATTAGTTATGATGATTACCTTTTGAAAGGGCTGCTGGGCGGTAACCGTTTTTTTGTTCGCCTTGCTACTAAGCCTGCTAACCTTGCATCCCGTGTCATACGCAATTCAATAAACTTTGGATTAGCACTTAAAAATGTATGAATGCTCTTAATTTGACTTGTATTATAATTAGATAAATATGTTTTAAATAATTCAACTTTGTTATTATATTCATCCCGACTATATGTATCAATTAATCCAGTTAATCCATTAATTAATTTTTGTATTGAACCAACATAAACTAATTTTGTATTAAAATATATATTCAGAATTGCATCAAATGCATTGCCGTCCCATGTAGGACCATGTATAGGCACCTTTAATAAATCAAACTCTTGATATAATTCAATAAATGAATCTAATATCTTTAATAATATTGGTAAGATTTCTGCGTCATTAAGCCCGATTTTATGCCGTATTATACCTAAATATTCAATAACTGTATAAACTGGATGTACGTTTTCATCAATTAATATTTCTAATACGGAATTTTGATTAACATTGGAATAAGCTTTATATATATCTTTAATATATTTAACTAATTTAAGCATAACTTTATATTTTTCAGTATTATCACTGAATGTAAATAAACTATTTGGGTTTTGCATGTATGTGAATAAATTATAACATATACTAACAAGCGGGTGATTAAAATCATTTATTAGGCTATTTATTTTATCAATATATAGCGCATAATATGGATTTGCTCCTATATAATAGTTTATTAGTTTTTCTAAATATCCTATATGATTAATAGCATATTTACTATCAGTTAAAGCATTTGTAAACAAAATTCCGTTATTTATATCATTTAAATCCATTATGTTATATGGTTGGTTAGTAGTAGGATTATTGACATATAAAACAAATGCGCTGGCACTTGTTATGTTATCTAAATTAAGACTATTGGTAAATTTAGTAACAAGTATGTTTAAAAATTGTTGAACGTTATTAATTTTGATTTGTTTATCAGCTATATCATCTTCAGGTATATTATCTATCATATCTAATTTATTACATAGTTTATCAACTATACCTACTAATAAATCATCTATTATTCCATAGCTACTGGTAATTATTTCCATAACATAATCTTCATTTTGTAAATAGGTAATCAAATTTACTACTATTTCACATAAAATTTCATAATTATAATTTAATAATCTATCAAGTATCATAAAAAATACGTATCCATATGATCTATGCATATCTGCATTATGTTCAGATAACTTAGTACATATATCATGCAATTTAGCAATGAAATTAGGAGGATTCCATCTGAAAAAGTCAGCTATGTTTTGTATATCGCTATTAATGTTAATTGTAACATATGTTTCATATGATAAGTTTGTAATATCTGTGGTATAAAATGCTTTTTCTTTTATTGAACTTAAGGCTAGGCTATCTTTTTGTCGGATTGGTGTAAGTGCAGTATTTTTGAATAGCGAAGACTCCAATTCAGCGCTATTGATACTTAAAGTACTAAGGTCCGGAATTGGTATTTCGTGATATTTCATATATTGCTTTGTATAATCAAAATTGAGTGTAAATGGACTAGGATACAGAATGGGGATTTCTGTTTTTGGATTATAGCATAAGCCAATATTATCAGTTATTAAATTATGGATTTTGTTATATCTATATGTTAACTCTATCATACCATTGGGTATGGTTTCATTTGCACTTCTACAGCAATATAAAATTACAATTTCTGGTATAGTTTTATCCAATTTGTCAAAATATGTATGTAATGTTGTATTTAACGGAACATTTTTATCATGTATAGTGCCATCATTTTTAAATTTATCATTTACTAAGTCATAACTACCAAACCCAAATTTAAAGTCCGGCTTATTAATAGATAACTCTATATCAATATATGTGTGACCACTATAAAAAATCTGTGCCCCGTTAAGTCCAGGTTCCGATGTAGGGTCCATTGTGGCTTGATTTGCAATAAACTTATCTATAAAACATATTGGAGATGCTATAAATGAAGATATATTGTCTGGACTTAACATCCATTCTAGGGCAGTTTTTATATTTGGATTTGAAAAGCCTACGCGATTGAATGGTGTTAAAATAACTAATATTTTATTATCTGGCACAACATATGTATCAATACCTGGTGCGCCATGGATTAATAAATATGTTTTTTTAATATCTATATTATTTTCTACATAGGTAATGAATTTTGTTAAAGTATTTACATTATTTTCAATAGATTTAGTGTTTTGTAATTCCAAACTAGCAATGAGTAAATTTAAATTGGAATCCTCACCAAATACTCCTAATTCTGATAATATACAATCAATAACAAATAAATTATATATATTAAAATATTCCTTTTTACCGGTAATAGTATTTACATTGTCGATAAGGTATGATGAAGGTATATAAATATCAATCATTTGTGGGTCTGGTTGTGCCTGTGGTAATTGTTCCTTTACAACGGGGTTATCACCACCAACTACTGGTGGACTCAATGGTCCTAAATCCGGTAACGTCGGTAACTGGTTAACAGGAACATATTTATGAATTAAACTAATATATTGTGATGTATATATAATATAGCGGTTTGCACGTAACAAATGTAATAATTTATTGTAATTTTCATTAGTATTATCAATATTAAATAGGTTATCTATAATCTGGTTAATTACATCTATATTTAAGGCAATTGATAGTGTAGTTGCATGTTTTTGAAGTTCGGTTAAGTAAGTATTAATTAGACCAGTAGTATCATTTTGGTATAAAAGGAGAAGACTGTCTAAATAAGGTATAAATTTGTCTATAGGTATAATAGATTCATACGTGGGTTCCGGAAACTCATTTTTTATTTGTGTAAGTATATTTTGTGGTGTTGTAAGTATTTTTCTAATATCTGCTATCATATTATTACTACTGGTATCTCCAATTTGTTCTATTGGAGAAATCGGTTGTTTATTTTCATGTTGTTCAGAGATTTGATTACCTGGCTCCATCTTTTTAAATTATATATTTTATATAGTATTAGAATATAGCTGTATTATTATATAGTAAATTATTTATTCAAAAAAATAAATCAGTTAAGGATGATGTCTTCTCATCCTCCTACTAGTAGTAAGGTTTCGACTATATGGTGTTTTTGTCCTACCTGTATTTTTTTGTGTCATTTTACCACCACCAGGTCTGGTATTCTGTATTGGTTGCTCATGCAGCATCCCAAGCATTGCATCTAAATCAGCTTGTGTTATATGTAAATCCGTAAATAGGGGGTCAGAAGTAGGTAATTCCAACAATCCGGATTGTATATTATTAGCGAATCCGCCATTAGGAAGTTGAAATAAGAGGTTATTTGAGTTAGCAGGAATATTAAACATCCGTTTTTTCAATGTTCTTCTGCGCTGTCTATTTACATTTGAGTTGTTAACTGTGCTTAGCATGTTGTTATTACCGCTTTTATAATATAACCTGTCAGAACATATAAACATAAAATACTCACGTTTTAATTCAATACCATATGTTTGAGTGTATAAATTTAAAATAAGCTCTTTGTAAGCATATGTTGTAATTGGATAATAGCTTTCATCTGGAAGTATATTATTAACTATCAAACTAGTAATAAATTCTATTAGGTCAACAACACATTTTTTATATTTTATAACTTCATATATCATTTGGATGGTCATAGTATCATTTAATTGGCCAATTGCAGAATATTCCGGGGTTGTATTTACTATTTCAATAAATTTATTAAGTTTATATATAAGTGTGCCAATTCGTTCATCGGTTATTACATACCTAATTAACCTAATACCCTCATAGAGAAATAAATCACTAGCGTTTAATGTGTGAAGATTATTAATAGGAGTTGTCAATATCAAATGTCTATCATTTAAGTACTTATTTAGTATATTAATAAACTGTGGATGGTCAGTGTCATGACCTACTTTTCCTAGTAAATTAAAATTTGGTAAAAACCCGTAGCCCTCATAATAAAATCGACCTTTGTCAAGCCATGTCATTGTGGATAACACATGTTTTTTATCGCTAACTGTTTTATTATTAAATTTTACTCGTTTATGTGCTGCATCTGTCAAATTTATATATTTAACATCTGCGTCAATTAACAATGGTTCACCCGCCTGCTTGGCTTCAGTAACATATCGGACAAATGATTTGCTAATACATAATAACAGATTTAGATAAATATATCCGGGGACAACTCTACACGGGCTATCTTCAACAATATGATTCATGAGTGAATCGAGATGTATATTGAATTTTGAAGCATGTATGATAACACATTCGTTTCGTGAATGGCTAGAAGGTTTAACATCATCATGACGTTCAATTTTGATATTAAAGTATCCACTCTGTTGAAAATGTGATACTATATCGACAGGCAATGCATTTGCGTTGTTAATACTAGGTGTTCCATTAGTATTTAGATATAATGTAATACGGTTCTCTGCAGCATAGGGGTCTAGGTTAAAAAATGTATCTAGCTCACCTCCACTAGAAAATAGTTTAGTCGGTGCGACTCTATTATTTGCCATATTTATATTATTAAACGTTTAGCTTTTTAAATATCAAATATAAAAAAAAAGGTAAATTGTTGTTTTACTAAAATGTTCTACACTATACACTCTACACTCTACACTATACACACACACATTCACTTCTTCAGCGCACGCTTTGCAGCTCGTGTCTTCTTAGCCTTCTCTACAGAGTCCTTAGATGCCTTCATTGCCCCGTCTTGTTGACGAGCAATGGCAGGAATCTTTTGGACTATTGGTTTTGAAAACTTAGGCATTGGGACAAGCTGACAGGTCCGCGCACGGTCATACTCAGCGTTGAGGGTCCTAACCATGGAGCCGTCGTCGGTCTTGGTAGAATCTTGCTGATGCCAAACAAGCTGTGTACCGTCATCCGACACCCGGGTGGGTTCGAATGTCAGGAAGTTGCCGCGCATTGAACACATACGTATCAGGTGGTCCGATGTCATACGTGCCCAAGCATCAAACTTCATACCACGAATGGTAAAGCTGACAAATGGCATGCAGTGATTGCAAACACCAGCAGCCAGCTTCGCCATGTACCAAGACCAGAATCGCTTGATACCCTTAGCACCACCAATCGAGCAGAAGTTGAAATAGACACATGAAGTCGCCAGATGTGCATCTGCGACTGTGTACATGTCCATCTTTAAATGCTCAAATTGTGGTCCTGCAAACAGCACCTTGTGAAAGAGCACCATCTGTGGGTCAAGGTCGACCATGCGAAGAACGATTTCGGTCGGGTAAGCGGATGTGAAATCGCTAGCCGCCCATCTCTTGATACCTTCACGGAAGATGCCGAATGTTACACGGCAACTGTCCATGTAGGTGAACTCACGAAGACCCCGCCTTTCAAGCTGGTCAAAGATGCGTCCAACACGATTTTTGATGTCCTCCATGACACACTTCATCATCGTGATACCTTCCGGTTCATCATTCTTGGCCTTCTTCTTACCATCTCGAGCAAGTTCCTGGTCCTGGTAGTTCTCCATTATCATCTCAACCACGTAGTAGCCAAATGCAATGTAACCAATCTTCAGAATGCTAGGCAGGAGAGCCGCGCATGCCTGAATGGTCTCGTCTTGCATCTCACCACCTGTCGAGTACTCGTGATACGCTTTCAGGAAGTCCTGTGCTATTCTGATGCAGTTGTTGCGCGTGATATGCTCAAGCCGGTCTGCAACGTCTACAACACGCGTTTTTTCATCCTCGAGAAGCTTATTTGCATCCATGGCCACACCGTTTGTGGGAGTCAATGCAGTAAAGATTCTGTTGAGAGCGAAATCTCGGTGCTCTAGAACCTTGACGCCATTGACAGGGCCACACACGTTGTAGTGGTACATTAGGAGCAAAAGTGCCTTGGGAGACAGCTTATGCACCACGCATGGCAATGACAACGTCATCAAGTCTTGCAACCTGACCTCTGTGAAATCGAGGTCATAGTCGCGTCCGCTACCATCGCTTCCTGGAATCTGCCTAAGCATAAATCCTGTGTCAGCAATGGTTCCCAAAACCTGAACTTGTGGTTCCTCAGCGACAACAGCCGCTGCAGCTCCCTCAAATTCATAATCAGTCCTCTTTTCACACTCCCGGTCAAAGGAGATGTGAGACTCATCAATAGGCATAACGGGGGCCTGCGGGACTTGCCCCGCTCCGTCATGGCCATCGATGAGTGCAAGGTCGTTAGCCTCACGTGCACAGGTTGTAGTCGACATATTCGAGCTCATTTCTGCAACTGAAATCCAATAAACAATCCAAAAAAAAACTATTTTAGTGAAAATTTCACCATTTTTGCAGTTTATGTTTATTTGTGTGAGATGGTTATTAATCCTCAATGAATGCCAGCCACTTTGCGATTTCCTCTTCCGGATAGCCAAGTTCGGACATCCGGGTTCTGAGTAGGTTGCGATGTCCTGCGCTTGTGTATTCATCACCTAGTTGCCCAGTAATCATAACATTCAGGTTATTGAGGTATTGTGTTTCTGAAATCTGGATATTTGCGAAATCATAGAATCCGCCAATCGCAGTAATCATCCGGCCACATGCCCCTGTGAAACATATCTCCTCTTCGCAAATTTCCGCGATTTCCGCCTCGATAATTCCGCGGATAGTTGCCTGTGACTCTGGGTCTAGCCGTGTAGCTAGCAGCCAGACTCTAGCCATGAGTTGGCCGATGGTATGGTTTGTCTTCCAATGGGCCTCTAACATGAATCGGTCAACCAGTCGCTTTGCTGTCGGGATTGTAGTGTATAGTTCAGTGGCTAGAGCCTCCAAGTCCGTATCCCGTGTGTGTTCGATAACCGCTTCCATTGCCTTAGTAACCTGTGCTTGGATAAATGTGTCATGTACATTCTCACTATTGTTGAACACTGACCGGAATTGGTCCCCTGCCTCATCATCAGACTCACCCTCAAGCCCATCTTGGATAATTGCTTCAATAAATCGGGAAAGCTCGGGTGATAGGGTCATTACCCCTGGGCAGCCTTCAATACTGATGTCTTCCAATGTCTCAATGGTCATGAGGGAATCAGGGAAGTTGTCAATCGGGTTGTTGTTTAGTAGAAGGTCAATTAATTGCTGGAGTTGTCCAATTTCGTCTGGTATGATGCGGATTGCACATGATTGTGCAGATAATGATTTTAGATTACGACACTCACATAGTGCTTTGATATCCACAAGGTTCTGACACTCATCCGCAAACACATCCACTAGGGATTCCTTAGCTGGTAAGAGGAAATCAACAGAATGGATTCTAGTCCCGGACATGTATGCATTCACCAAATTGGCAGAAACACCGATTACGTTACTTACTCGGGTGCTGGTGATGTCTAAATCTTTGAGATTGACAAATGCTGTCAGGTCTAGGGTTCCTGTTAAGCCGGTGTTATAAAGCTGCAGGTTTGTGATATTGGCTGCAGGAACCTGAAGCGTGGCTAGACTGGTGAATGCCCGACAACGAACAATAGAAACCACCTGCAAGTTTGCACATCCGCTGAGGTCGAAAGGTAGCGTACATCGTGAATGTATAGACCGGAGTTTAGGCAGGGCAAGTAGAATCCGTTGAGTGATATCCGGATGCTCGATTTTGTTGATTGTGAAATTTGTCACGTTAGTTAGTAAGGCCGCAATAGCCTCCAAGTCCTGTAGTTGTTCCAGGGTTACAGTGTAATCAATGCCAGGGGTCCGGATATGCAGTGGTTTAGTTAGGTCAATAGACCTATACCGTTCCAGGTCAATTCCGGGTTGTTCCGTTCCATGTGCCATTTGGCGTGCTGAATTGAATTGGGTATTTCGAAGAATAGAATATGCCATTCTAGAATGAGTATGTGTGTATCGATACAGACAAAACTCATGTACTTATCCAAATACCCGAAATTAAAATTCAATTTTGCGCTAAATGGTCAAAGTGTGCTAATTATTGGTAAAAAATACCGTAATTAACTATCAAATAGGCGTCTGTCTAGCCATCCAGCGGAATCCAATAATGTATCATATTACAAAACAGCAAGCAATTGACCAAATATCCCAATTGCCGTTCAAGTGGCCGCCGGCTGAATTATCGAGCTTAAAGCGGCTATACTTGGAATCGCGCGCAATGGTTGACCGATGTGGTGACCCGATTCGTGCAGGCCGGATAACTGGCCGGGAACGCACCGGATTATATAGGGACACGCATAATCCAATACTTTGGGAAATCGGTCATGTCTGGTTTTTCTGGCACCGGTTTTTTATAGAATTCATTGGCTTGGATGATAGCTTGGCTAGACAGTCTATCCCTGAACCCAACGAGTTATATAACAGTTTTATAAGACGGGAAAATGCGGATGTTAGCCGGTATGACCTAGATTTACCAGGGATTGTGATAGTTGACAAATATAGGGATGCGCTAGATACGGGGATATGCGGATGGCTAGACCGGCTATCGGCGGAAATACCCAAACACGAATACTATGCCTTTATGATTAGCCTTTTACATACACATATGCATATAGAGGCGTTTTTGTTTGATTATATGTTATTCAACATGCCTAACCCTCTAGCCGCGCAACCTTCTAACTCATCCTATCCGATAAAACTAAATCCCATAAAAGACCGAGGCAGAGTGGAGCTGGAAATGGTTTCTATTCCCGGAACGGATAGTTTCCTACAGGGACGTCGGCTGGCCGATGGCTATTCCACTTGGATGGTATGGGATAACGAGCTTACGGTAGCTGGTCCGGTTCCGGTCGGGTCATTCTATGTTTCCAAGTTTCCAATTACCCAAGCCCAATACCTGGATTTCGTATTAGCCGGTGGGTATTCTCAGCCTGGGTTATGGTCTTATGATGGCCAACGATGGCTAGAGCGGTCTAGTGCAGTGGCCCCTATGTTTTGGTTTAAGGATTCCGGAGATGGAAGATGGAAACGCCGGGTATTCGACCAGGTAGTTGATATTCTAGCAGATGAACCCAATCATCCGGTGGCACATATCAGCTGGCTAGAGGCTAGTGCATACTGTAAATGGCGTGGTGGCCGGTTACTAACAGAGACTGAATGGGAATATTTGGCTTATCTTGAAGACACTCTTGGTGAAGATAGAGATAACAAAACATGTATAAAAATCGGAAATTTGGATTATGCCACGGGTGGAACCCGGGATGTACGGCTAGACGGTCTATGTCCACAAACCGGTGTAAGCGGGTTGTTTGGTAATGTGTGGTGTTGGTGCCAGGAACCCATTTACCCGTATCCTGGATTTGTCATTGACCCATTATATCGTGAGTTTAGTTATCCGTATTTCGGGTTCAAGTATATTTTACGTGGCGGTGCTTGGACCTGTCCGAGGATATTGATTAATAGGTGGTACCGGAATGCTCAACCATATGATACGCGGAAACAGGTCACGGGGTTCCGACTGGCTAAGGAGGGATAGGCCGTCCGACTGGCTAAGGAGGGATAGGCCGTCCGACTGGCTAAGGAGGGATAGGCGTCCGACTGGCTAAGGAGGGATAGGCATCCGACTGGCAAATTAAGTAAAACTAAACCCAGGGATATTTAACTGAGGAAGACTCCTAGGGTGGTAATTATTTTGTGGTGGTAATGCTATCCCCTGCTCATATTCTTCAGGATATGGAATATTACCACCACCATAATACGGGTCGACAGGGCCTTGTGCAACCTCTGAATACTGCTGATAATTATCGCCACCATAATACGGGTCGACTAGTTCTTGCACAGGTTGGACACTAGCTACAGGTGTTTGTTTAGTTCGTGGTGATTTACCATGTTTTCTTGGTGCTTTACCAGTGGTTCTAGGAGCTACGCTAGTTGACCTTTCAGCTTTTCGAGTATTATATAATCCAGGCATACGTGGACCGGTATGTTGACTTAGTCTGCGTTGGGTACGTTGGGTACGTTGACCTGCCCGCAGTATTGGTCTTCCACTAATAGGGGCAGATAATAGTAATCGCGGTTCGTTCTCGTTTTCATTTTCAGAGCTAGATTCAGATTGCATGTTTTCAATTTCCGACATATTACTATTTACTTCATTCTGCATTTTAATAATTTCATATTCATTTTCATTTTCGCTGTCACTTCCACGCCTATTCCAGCTTTGCCGTACATTTGCCTTTTTGGTTCGTCTTAATATCCGATTTGTATGAAGTTTAAGTCTATTATTACTTGTGTTTACCTCGGTATCATCACTTATGTTATCAGACGTTATAAACATAAAATAATCTACCTTGAAATCAATTTCATGTTTTGTATATATAGCTGCAATAGCTTCCTTTTGGTGACGTGATATAACTGGATATGTGTAATAATTATTTGGAAAAATATATTTATACCCATTATCGTCAAACAGTTTAACTAACTGATACTGCATTCCAGAATTATTTTTAAGACTAGCATATAGCTGACTTAATGTTAGACCATCTGTGATATTGTGTTTTGCTTTGTAATCTGCTTCAATTCTGCTTATAAATTTTTGATATATGTGTTTAAGGTTTTCAAGTCTATAACTATTTAGCTCATACCCTTCATCCATAATTATCATGCCATTATAGGTAAATAATTGTGGATACGCATCATTAACGATAGTTTCCAGGATATTAATTGGTGTTGTTAAAAATAGTTTCCTATCTCTTAGATATACGTCTAATATATTTGTATATTCTGGCGAATTTACGTCGTATTCTTCGTCAATTTCTTCTCCAGTATTATTATTTATTTGCATGTTCCTAATATTAGAAAATGATGGTAAAAAACCATACCCTTCATAAAAAGAACGTTGTTTTTCAAAACATTGCACACTGGTTGCACTAACATCTAATCTTGAATTCCCTGTAAGTCTAAATTTTGCAGCATCTTGCAATGTAATTTCTTCAATATCCCTATTAATATTTCTTATATATACCTTGGCAATACTAAATATTAAATTTAAATATACATATCCAGGTATCTTCTTGCAGTAGTTAGAGTCAGATAATTCGTACAGTAATTTAGATAGGTCAATTGTATTATTTGATAAAATTAATTTTACACAATGCTCATCAGGATGCATATTATTAGTTTTACCATTGGGTATGGTAAGATATATAGAACCGGATATATTATTATACTGGTCAAGACCCTCAATTACTTTATGCTCAATGTGAACATCTATTAAAATAGGTTGTGTTGTAACAACACCACTTTTATTTTTTTTTGTGACTGGAACTGATATTTGGAATTTAATATCATGATATTTGGGATTTCTTAATATGTTATTAAGTCTATTTCCAATACTAAACAACATGGATAAACCTCAACTTATATATGTATAGTTATTTATTAAGTATTAGAAGATAAAAAAACAATGACCAGATGAACAATGACTAGAGCGTTGACATCTTATCGGCCTTCACTGTCCCTGGATAGTTGGGGTCAGCAGGACATCCTTGTGCAATCCGGTCCTTGGGTGTCCATGGTCCCTGGATATATTCCCGTTCTAGCCGATTATCAAACCAAGGAATTGCCGGTACAATCCCATGTCCACAAAGATAATCGCCAACCCTACGGTCATATTCCGCACGGAACTCGCGGCATACCGTCCGGAAATCCTGTGCGTAAAAATACGCAGGGTCGCGGTATTTGGCAATCATATCCTCGGCGAATTTAACCGTGATGGCAGTGATTGTTAGGCTGGCACAGCTACCGGTTAGGAGGGCATGTCGCTTTTCACCGGTTTTCTGATAGTGCAAGTTAGTGGCTGGGTCTATAAATAACTGTTCGATATTGATGGTTTCACTGGCATATTTCAGTGGCCCAAATAGGTAATCGGGTACATGCATATAACGGCCACCGACTACGAATACAATAGCGGGGAACGGGTGTAACTTACGCATCGGCCGGTTATGGATATATAATTTATGGAACCCGGCGGTGTTATCAAATGTGACACTCTGAATATCTCGTGTTGGGTCTAGCCCAGGTCTCATTGTATATGCCGTCGGTCGGGTTTTATATACCCGGATTATCCCAGCAACCACTTCATTGGCTTCTGGATTGGTTAGTTTATGGCCACCGCTATGTGGCTGTCTGGCGGATTTCTTGGTTTTTCGGCTGGATGTCATGGCTTTCTAATAAATGGCTATTTTATTATCAGTGGGCAATATAAAAAAATAAATGGAATCGCTCACAACTCCGGCGAGGTGAAAGGTAAGATTTTTGGACAATTTCCGGATTCGAATTAATGGTAAATATAGGACCACAACACGAAAATGAAGTTATAATTCCTGCCATTCCGATTATATACGCTAGGTGCAGTCATTGTATGTGGGTCTTCGTCGAGTGCATACCTGAGAAATTTAACCTCAGCAAGCTGGTTAGTTCCGCTTCCACAGACTAGTTCCCAGATTTCCATGGCTAGAGCCTTATAATCGAATATGGTATCGACAGTGGCCTTACATGAATCCAGTTTACCACTTAGTTCACAGAGCCATGTTCCGTCATTATAGGCCCTAGTTAAGAATTCAGTAATGATGTGTCTAGCCGTGCGTTCCCGTCTCTGGAGTTCCAGTGTAGATTCGGCAGGCCACATCTTCTGAATTGGGGAATCCGGATTACGGAGTTCTTTAAGCTCAATATATCTCAATAGGGCGTCAATGCAAATGGTTGGTAATTCAGATAGTGAATACATAGTAGTCATATATGGTATTCGGGTTTTGCTTTAATAAAAACAATTTTTGCGACTAGTTAATTAAGATTATTAAGTCGGACATCAAAATACGCTGTTCCGGTATCATGAATTGTATACTCGATATTAACTGGGTAACTAAACAGGTTATGCATGGCTAGATACTCTTTAAGGTGTTCCAGTGGCGTAACTCTGGAGTCTGCAAATTGCAATTGCTGACATGGTGTGTCAGTTATATAGCGCAATACGTGCACACTTACTTGTTTACCACTGACATCCGCCAATTTAAACATCCGTTTACCAAATAGGTATTGTGATGTATCCATATACATATCTAGGGGCGATTGTGTATTATCGGAATACACGCTTATCAGGTCGATGGCAATTCTGGCGGCTAAATCACATATAATCCTGCGGTTATCATGCTCAGATAGTAATAAAGTATGTTTGGTTTGACAACAGCCCATTTCTGTGTATGTGTGTATGTGCGTGCATTAATTTATAAGTCTAATAATAAGTCGCAGTTAAAAAATAATAAACTAAAACAATTTTAGTCTTTAGTCATCAGTCATTAAAACTTGATTATTCACATCTACAAAACGGACAGGGTTTCCCATCTAGTAGCCAGAAGCAGTCAACACAAGCATAATGCATGCACCAGTTAACCGGGATACACAGTTTTTCACCATCCGACATACAGATATCGCATACCGCTTGCTTGCCATGTTTCACCATTCTAACTGCAACATTAGTATTACAGGGGATACCGAGCTTACATGCTACATAGGTCCACGCCTGTTGTGTAGCCGGGGTGTCTAGCCGTGCAATATGGTCTGGATTTTGGCGACCGTATTCGACAAGTGAATCTAGGATGTCTTGTGGGATAATACATTTTTTGTGTTTGTTAATCCACGTATTGGCCCGGTCAACTTTAAACTTGAAATAGAGTTCGAACGCCGTTGGACTTTGCATGGCTAGAGCCTTCGCGATGTACTTTTCTGATTCTTCAACTGCATTTGGGAACACTTCATCATCGTAGATAACCGGGTCATATTCATTTATTAACCTGTAAATTGCACTCATTGACTCAGCGTCCCCCATATCTGCACTCATTATTATGTACCGGATAGCATCTTTTCCCTGATTACGCTTGTAGTATATGGTAAATAGGGAAGTCATGGCTTTAATCCGGTAATCGCTTGGTTCATCCGCATTGTGTGCAATGTCTACAAGGGTTTTAATTGCGGATTCATACTCGACGGGGAATTGTTGTGCACACATATATGCATTGTTAATTACAGCGAGTTTGAACCCTTGAGCTATCGATATTTGGAAATACTTTTTCGCCATATCATAATCCTTAATATGGCGATAATACAAATATGCAATGCTGTGAATTGAATGTGGTGAGCCATTCTCAATTGCCTTTTCAAAATATTCTGCCGCCTTCTGATAGTCTTCTTTTACTTTTTGATAGTAGAATGCAAGGCATTCTAAATGTCGGTAATCAGTCATATTCTGCTCTTGAATGACACCGATATTGATGATATTGAGTAATTCATCCGCGACATTTGCGCTTTCTGGTTG
>JACCDO010421895.1_pt1 | contig 18984 bp, 16 predicted proteins | sample 7446101 | NCBI WGS metagenome assembly JACCDO01 (sample SAMN15323440, study PRJNA562643) | freshwater metagenome | isolation source: river surface water | place: USA:Blue River Watershed | collected 2017-08-16 | reverse complement strand
TACATAATTAGTTGATATTTCTAATATTCTATTATTTAATAAAATAATAAACTCTGAATTATACTTTTGGTTTAAAATCTTATAAAACGCGTTTATTGTTATTTTAAACTCACAAAATTCATCATCGTATTTATCATCATAATCATCAGTTTCTATATTATTTTTAATTAATATATAATCTATATTTTTTTGAAGCTTATAACGTTTCATAAAATTTAATTCATTTTCTAAATTACTTTTATATGCTTTACACATACCTCTTACTTTATTTAAAAATGTATCCTTAACTAAAAATCCTAATTTTTTTATATCATCTATAGATATCGTAAAATCAGTATATGATAAATTTACTATCTTTGACATAAATTGAATTAACTCATTTAAATTAATATTTTGTTTATAAACAAATAATTTAAGAGGTATTTTATTTGATAGACATATATATTCATCTAATTTCAATAAATCTATATTTCTATTTAATAGATCTTTATTGAACTCTTCAAAATTCATTATTATATAAAATTATATTATAATTCTTATACACTATGATAAGAATTTATTAGAAACAATAATTTTTACATAATGGACATTTATTAGAATATTTAATCCATTTAAATAAACAATGAGCATGGAATGTATGAAAACATCTAGAGATAAATCTATCTTTTATAATTATTTCATCATAACATATAGGACATAATTTTTCATTTAGTGCTAATACTAATCTATTTTTTAATTTTTTAACTTGATTATTTCTTATATTTCTTATAATGATATTAGTAAGATTATTTAATCTACTAATATTATTGTTTAAAGTAATATTATTATCATTATTATAATAATATATATTTGATAGATAACCTGAATTTTTAATTTGTATATAAATATTATTATATATCGGGGATATGTTAATAATACCAGTATTTATTAATACTAATCGTTTTAAATAATATCCATTTATTTTTGTATTTAAATTAAAACAATTTTCTATAAATAATGATTCAATCGGACATAACATTAAATTAATTTTTCTTAGTTTAGGTATATTGATTATATTAACAAATTTGGATGATATTATATCGGATATTTTGTTTAATATACTACAATTTTTTATAACAATTTCATTATTAATTATAATACTTGATATGTATTCCAATCTAGAACAATTTATTAAATGTAAATTATTTAATCCTTGAATAGATTGAATATTAGATAATTTATTATTATTAATGATATACAATGATGATATATACATGTCCTTAATATATGGTATATTCATATCTCCAATTAATTTTATTTCTAAATTTCTATTAATACAATTAAAATCATCAAAATCATCTAATAAATCTACAATAATATTTGATGTATTAATACAATCATTTATTATAACATTATTAGTATCAATAGATATAAATATATGACTTAAAGAATTACAAGAATCTAATTTAATTTTTTTAATTTTATTAGTAACTATTTTTGTTAAACCTTTACAATAATTTATATTTAAATTATTAATTTTACTAGATAATATTTTTTGAAAACTTTCACATTTTGAAATTTCAAGAGTATCAATTACTTTTATATTATATATCAATGTAAAAGCAATACATGATTCAATTAATATATTATCTACTACTAAATTTGCTGATAATTCTAATAATGAATTACAATTTCTAATATAAATATTTTTACAATTAAAATTTTGTGAAATATTTTTTAAATTATCACAATTTAATATTTCTAATCTATTTAATGAAATATTTTCAGGAAATACTAATTTATCTATACTATTACATCTATCCAAAATTAATACTTTAATATAAATTCCAGTAATTAGATTTTTAATTATTTTACATTGTTTAATTGTTAAATTTATTACTCTATTTAATGTTATATTATACAAATAATCACAATTTTCTAAGTATAAATTTAACAAATTAGTATTATTTATAACATTAAGTTTTTCACAGTTTATACATTCTAAATCTTCTAATTTAGTAAAATATTTAAGATTTTCTATAAATTTATTATTATTAATTCTTAAAGAACTTAACCATGAACAATTACTAATAGTAGTTACTGAAGTATTAAATAATTTTAAATAACTAAGATTATTTAATTTTGTTATATTTTTAATATTATCATTATTACTAATAGATAATGAAACCACATCGTTATTAATTATATCAATATCTTTAACGTTACCAATTATATTAATAGTGGATTTATTACTATTATGTTTAACTCTTTTATATGAATGAGCCATTTATATATAATATACTAAATCAATTTTACATCAATATAAAATTGATTTAATACACAATTTATTATATTACATAAGATAATTAGAAATGAATAAAGTTGCTGTATTGAAAAATTTTATATCTAATTATGAACATTTACCGGAACAAGGATCGGATAAATGGAAGTTAAATAGATATGACACAATCGGAGGAAGTGAATTACCAACTGTTTTAAAACAAAATAAATATAAATCTATTAACAAGTTAATTATGGAAAAATTAAACATTACTCCATTTGATGGTAATATTATTACACAATGGGGTAATATTTTTGAAGAACTTATTAGATTATACTCACAAGATGAATTTAAATGTTATATATATGAAACTGGAAGTATTCCATATAAAAAAGGTTATTTATCATATTCACCTGATGGTTTATCTGTTATATCAAAATCAGTATTAAGTAAATATATAAATATAGAAGAACATGGATTGGATGATAACCATAATGAATATTTAACATTATTTGAATTCAAATGCCCTCATAGTAGAATACCTGATAATAATATTCCTGAATATTATATTCCTCAAATAATGGCTGGAATGAATATTATTAATATAATGGAAACTGGTTTATTTATTCAAGCAGTTTTTAGAAAATGTTTATTTAGAGATATTTCATATAATAAAAATTATATTGAATTTGGTCATTTTAAAAAATTATCTATAGATAATAATCCTTTAGAAACCGGCTTTATGGTTATGTATAATGATGATCCTGAATATGTAAAAGAATTAATAGAATATATTAGATATGATCGTAGAGTTTCATTAATAGATGGTATAATAGATATTAGTAGTATTTATGGTGATATATTCAATGATATAATAAAAGATTGTATAGACAAAAAAATTAAAATAGATTATACATTTAGACAAAAATATATTCAAGATGTATTTGAGTATGATGGTATGAAGCAAGCATTTTATAATATATCAATTCAATATAGAGCAAAAAAAGAATTAAATAGAGCTATAAATAAATATAAAGATAATATTATTGGAATAATGCCTTATAAACTATTAAATGTATATATAACACCTGTAGTTAAAAATCATTCATATATTGAATTAACTGATTCATTAAATAAAGCAAAGATAGTAATTGATTCTATTAAATATTATAGAGATAATAATCTGAATAAATCAGAAATAACTAAATTGGTTAAAAAATTAAAACTATAACAATATATTATATATATTATGGATCAGCATAATTTGAATAAAAATTCCTTTTATATTGAGTGGTTATTAAATTTAGCCACTTCTATTCATTCTAAATTTTATGATGATACAATAGAAAATACTATAGAAAAATATATAAATGAATACATTAAAAATAATAATAATTCATGTAAGTTAATAAAAAATACTATATTAAATAATGACTCGCCATTTTTTATAATATCAAAAGATATCAAATCTTTATATTATTTTATAATTAAAAAAATTAAAGAAAATTTATCATCAGATGAAAAAAGTAAATTTAAACCATTAACTATTATTACAAAATTAGAATATAAAGAATATGTTTTGGATATATCAGGTAATATAATAATATATGGAGTAAATTCAAACTATTTTGATGATAATTTAACTAAATCTATGATTTGTAAAAGTTTATATTCAGTTAAAAACTACTTTAATCAAATAAATAAAGATAATAATTTAATTTTAAATGATTCAATCACACCAATATTAAATAATACAAATAAATTAAATAAACAAATAGTAAATAAACAAGTTAATAATAAATTAAATATAAAAATTAAAATACTTAACAATTTAATTAATTATATTAAAAATAATTCTAATATATCAGAATCTATTATATTTTTAACTGATATAAAATATATAGATAATCATGCTATGGATATGATATTTAGTGATTATAAAACAAAAGATAGTATCGTTGATTATTTAAAAACATCTATTAAAATGTCATATTCAAATGATTATTTATTTGAATATAATGATCATAAAAATTATTTTATTCCTTATGATTTTAGATTAAAAAAATTATCTTGTTTTATTAAACATCGTAAAACAAATCAAGTTATATATTTAATTAATCTATATAATACTGCTACATATGATCCTATACCTTGTTATAAAATAATAGATGATAAAAAAAATTATGAACTAACCGCTCATCCTCTAGTTAAATTAAGATTTTTATACTTAGATAAATATTTCTTAAATTCTATTATGGAGAATAAAACAAAAATATCGTCATTTGAATTATTATTAGATTTAATGATAAATGAAGAGCTTAATAAATTGAAAAAAAATGATAAAGCTCCTATATGGTGTGGTATGTATCGTGATGAAAAATATGATAAAAATCAAAAAAATATGAGATATCAAACAATGCTACCATATGAAATAGTAATAGTATAAATACTAAAAGTAATTTTTTAATTGAATATATTTAATATTTATAAATTAACGCTCATTTGTAGATAATAACTAGATATAAATTTTGTATAGATATTATCATTACTTTTAATTATATTTTTTATTGTTATATCTATCATATTATCAGATACATCATCATTATCTGAATTACTATTTACTATTAATAATTGTATATCTTTTTCTATTTTACATGCTAATTTAACCGCATTTATATTATATATAAGTAATGCTTGAGAAGGTATATTTTTTTGTGATTTAAACGCTTTAAATGTTTTAAACTCATTTTGTATTATATTTAAACAACCATCAAATAATTTAGTATTTATATTCAAATTTTTTATAGATTTTATATATTTATTTATTTTTGTATATAAATTATCTATAAATTCATCTTCTTCATTTTCTATATCAAATGATAAATATTTTAATTGTTTATAAGATACCACAGAACTATCTTTAATTTTATCTAATAATTGATTTTCAAAGTTTTTATTATATAAATTTATAATATCGGATGATGATTGTGATAAAATTTTATTTACAATATTTGTATCTATAGGAGTTTCTTTTAATTTAAAATATTCATAATCATTAGTCCATAATAAATAAACTTCATTATTATCTGATTTTAGATTATAATGTGATATATTGTATTCTATTTTATTTTTTAAATTATTAGAATGAAGTGTTTCAAATAAATCAATATATTCTTTTGTTATGCCTGAATGACCATTAATTTTAGAAAGTTTATTTATATCAAATAAATTAGATAAATCTTGATAATAATCATTATTATATTTTGATATAATAATAAATGAAATATTTTTATTTAAACTTTTAGAAATATATTGTAAATTATTTTTAATATTACTATCACTTTTTTTATTTTTTTGATTATTTATTTTAATAGAAAATAATTTATTATAAATTTCTTCTAAAGTTAGATTAAATATTGTTGGATATAAATTATATGTTTGTAATAATACATTTTTTTTATCAATAGTATTATTATCTACATTATCATCTGATTCTTGTAAATATTTTAATTTTAAATTATTAGATAAATTTGTTATTTGTAATTTATACTCATCATTAATTTTATCTTTATCAAACAAATATGTTATAATAATAACTCCATAAGGAATAAATTTAAAATCAAATTCCATAAATTTATATATTAAATCAATAAAATCCATATTGATATTATTGTATTGATCTAACTCTAATTCTTTACAGTAAGAAAGTGTTATTAGTTTATTATTATCTACAATATTATCATGATAAGTTTGTATTTTATTTTTTCTATCTAATAAAGTTTTTTCTAAATCTATAATGAATGAAGGACTTTTATTAATATGAATCATTAATTCATCTTGTGTATAATCCATATCAATAATAGAATATTTTAAATTATGAGCAAATTTTACATATGCTATAAATTTTTCATAAAAATCTAATAATCTAATAGTTAATTCATCTTTAACCTTAAATTTTAAATTAAATGATTCAAATCTAGGTAATCTAATTTTTTTATAACTATCTTCAACCTGTTTATTTAATAATAATAAACATTCTTCTATTAAATTTAAATTAACTTTTATTAATTTATCTAACTCCATAATTTTATATATTATTGTATTTATTACTTAATACAAAGTTAAATAAGATTTAATAAAAAAAAATAATTTATGGTTATAAATTTATATTGATATATTTTTATATTAATACTCTCTTAACTTTTTTAGATTTTTTATTAGTCTTAGGTTTAGGATTTTCTACAATAACTTCATTTTCATAAATATCTGAATTATCAAATTCATCTGTTATATCATCTCTTTTTTCATTTACATCAAAATTATTTTCTAAACTATTTGCTGTTTTATTTTCTATTTCATTTTGTTCATTTTGTTCATTTTGTTCATTTTGTTCATTTTGTTCATTTTGTTCATTATGTTCATTATGTAAATATTCAAATCTATCTAAATCGTATGATTTATCAATAGGTTCATGAATTAATTTAGAAATTTCATTAAAATTAATTTCTGCTATTTCTTCTTTAATACTAAACAAATCATGATTTGTATAATCAAACTCCATTTCATCACTTTCTTTCATTACTTCATCATTATTTTCATCACCTTCTTCTTGTTCGTCTTCATCGTCTTTTTCTTGTTCATCACTTTCTTCTTCTTGTTCATAATATTCTTCAGTATAATTATTATTTTGTTTAGGATTAAATTTTTGTTGTCTAGATTCATTAATATCATCTGATACTAAAATATATTTGGATAAATCTTCATTTGTTTCTAATTTTTTATTATCATTATGTGATTCTTTAATTACAACATCTTTAGTATCTTTATTATCTTTATTATTTGATTTTCTATAATATGACCAATATTTCCATATGATATAAATTACCATAATTAGAACTATTGTAAAAACTACAGGAATAGCATAATCTTTTAATGTTGAGAAAAATCTTTGAGTTACTGTTGTTTCAATTATTACTGGTATATTGCTATTTTCTATAATTGTTGTATCATTTTGTTTATTATCATTAATTGGATTGTTTTTTATTACACTATTAGGATTTTTTTGATATGTAGCTGCTATAGAATTATCAATAATTCTTGGAACAACTTCTACGTGTGGATATGATGACATAATAAACAGTTATAAATTATTTATTAATATATATAATTTATAATTGTATAAATCAAATCAATAATTGAATATTTTGATAAAAAAATAATATATATGAAATTTTAATTATATTTTAATTATATTTTAATTATATTTTAATTACATTCATATCAATTAATAATAATGTTATTATTCCAATCATTCCAATTAATCCAAATAATAATATTATCATAATAATTATAGCTTTATCACTTATATTAGTTATATTGTTGTCTGTAATAATAGATTTATCATTTATATCTATTGTAGTAATATCATTATCTTTAATTAAATTTTTATCTGATTTAATAATTTTATAATTATCATCAATAATTCCATATTCATATAATTCATATAACCATTCTGGCATTTCAGGAATATCAGATTTATCTGTTATTGGTTTAATCCATGTATATTGAATTCCGTTTGTGTAATTTATAGATGGATATACTACAAATTGACTATCTTTTATCAACATATCAATACCAATTTTATCATCATTGATTAAAGCACATTTTATTTTAGTATTCATATCTTTCATTCTATCATTATTATATTTGAATATATAATGAAATCCACCATTTGCTGATTTTTGAATAGGACAGTTAGGAATGTTATAATTTAATAATAATTTATTAAATATATTTACTCCATTATCTTTAACATCAACATCTATACATATTATACCAGATGTTGGACCACATAATAATCCAATATTATTAACATATTCTGTCATTACAAAATCATAATTAGTTGTTAAATTATTCCAGTTTTTAATCATAGGTGATTTACCAGCCATATTAATATCATTTCTATTTAATGGAAGAACTACTAAATCTTTAGATTTATAATATAATTTTTGATTAGAAAATATTAAATTTGTTGGTCTAAACATTTTATAATAATTATCATCCAATGTAAATTTTACATTTCTATTAATATATTTTTTTATAATAACATAATCAGAAGATGTTAATTTAAAATTTGTTAATTTTACATTCATCAAATCATCTAATTTACTATAAATAATATCATTTATATAAAAGTTTGATAAGAAATCAAATGTTTTAATTTTATTACTTAATAATTCAATAGATTCTTTATTTAATTTAGAAAATACTAAATTTTCATCATCAGTAAAATTATCCATATTTAATATCATTCCATGAATTAAATTATTATCATAATATATTTCATAATGATATTTAATTAAAGAATCTAATGTAGTTTTTGAACTATAAGATACTAATTTAGATTTATTAAGTGGTTTATAATAACTTTTTTTATTAGTATATAAATTAATATGATCAATAAATTTTTTTATATCATATTCATTATTAAATATAATATCAATATCATTACATATATATTTTGAATTTGTTAATAATTTATGAATAGTAGATCCAAATATAATAACATTAACTCCAGAATTATTTAAATTATTTGATATTTCTTTAAAAAATTTAATAAAATTACAATTATAATTAACTTTAAGTTCAGAAAATTCTTTAATAAACATTTCAATTAAAGGTTTATTATGTATTAATATACAAAAAATCAATTTTATAAAATGTTAAATCAGTGTAAATTACTAAGTAAAATAAATTTTAGAAACGTGTCTGAAAATTTATTTAAAAAAGATAATATAAATTGGCGATTAATAGATTATAGTCCATATCCTGTATATTGTTTAAGATGTAATCAATATACGTTTCAATGTTCATTATTAGATTTATATAAAAAAGAAAAAAATGATAATAATAATAAGAAATAGTTAAGTTTGATTATTAGAATAATTTGTTAGATAAGTTAATGTAATTGGTATTTTAATTCTTTTTGAAGCAAAATAAACTAATACGTTTTGTTGATATGAATCCATTGGATATATCCCACTTCCTACTGGAACTTCATGTCTAACTAAAGATAAGTTTATATTTAATAAGACTGAAAAATTATCTTTTTTTACTATAATATGACCACTATCTCTATTAACTTCATTAATAATATTTACATCTTTTGCTAATTCTAATGTTGTAAATCCTGATAGATAAACTAAATCTCCAGTTACTAAATTATGTTCATTTTCAAATGTTATAATACCATACTCAGTAATATATTCAAATGTTTTTACATACATTCTATCTTGATCAAATGTTATTTTTGGAAGCATTGCTCCAAATGATAATGTAAAATTATCAATATAATTTACTGGTGTTGAAAATTCATATTCATCCGTTGTTGGTATAAGATATATTAAATTATTATTAACTTTATCAATATCAAATATAAAATGAAACTGACCACCTTCATAAGCTTCATATGAATTAGCAACCCATTCATTAATAGTTAAAGTAATTTTATTATAAAAATTAACAAAAATTGGTTTATATGGTATTGTAAATGCTGATATTTTTACTTTAATTATATCTTTAATACTATTACCTACAATAACTCCGCCATTATCACTTCTAATTCTTGAATTTGTAATCAAATTAAATTCTATTTTACTTAAATCAGTATTAACTATATTTTGATATCTTGAATCTATTATCATATATTCTTTTCTCATTAAAGAGTCATAATTTAAATATTTAATAGTTTCTATTCTTTCAGGCATATCTAAATCCAAAATAGATAAATTTCCAAATTCTTTATTAGAAAGTTTTTCTTTGTTTTTAAATGTATTTTTATAAACTTTTGATAAATTAATAGCATCATCTCCCGGTATGTTAATTATTTTAATTAAATTTTCATGAATTTTATCTAACTCATCTGGAATACTAAATCTATTATTTTTGATATAATCTCCATAACAATTAATTATAAAATTATTTGAATCTTCTAAATTTTTATATCTTTTAAAAATACTATTTCCATTTAATTTATTTAAAAATGCTTTTACATTAATAATATTTTGTTCAACTGATGGTTTTAATTCATATTTCTCACAAATTTTTTTTATTAAAAATATTAAATTATTAGGGCTTTCAAATTCTTCCATTATTAATTATTTATTTTTTATATACTTCTTGAAAATAATTAATTATAAACTTATTTGAATCTTCTAAATTATTATATCTTTCAAATGTATTATATTTAATTAACTTAGTTAAATATGAATAATAAATATCTCTAATAATTTTATCATCTGAAATATCCAAATCATATCTATAACAAATACTTTTTATTAAATATACTAAATTGTTAGTGCTTAAAAATTCATCCATTATCTAATATAATTATAACTTTGATTTATATTTAATAATACTTATATATGAATATAAAAATTCAGATAAAATTATATAAAAAATGTTCAAACTTATTTATTTTTATATAATTTTATCAATAAGTGAAGTTCAATCTCACGGGTTTATGAATGAACCACGAGCAGTATATAAAGATCCAGCAACTAAAACTACATATATTTCTTTAGTTGATAGTAATACTATATTTCCAGGTGAAAAATGGAATGATAGTCCAGAAAGAAATACTAATTTATTGATTACTAAAATTAATAGTGGTAGATTTCCAGAACTAAAAACTTTTATTAGTAGATTTGTAAAAGGATGTCCAATAAATGATTTATCTAAACCAATTAACGTTGATAATTTAAAAACGTTTCAATGGCAGAATGACGAAGAAAAAAAAGGTTTTGTTGTTTCACATGAAGGACCTTGTGAAATATGGATAGATAATACAAAAATTTTTAGTGATAATAATTGTGCTAAAAAAATAACTAGTTATCCAGCAATTATCAATGTTGATTATTCCATATGTAAAGGAACTTGTTTATTTGAATTTTATTGGATGGCAGTTCATGTACCTTTATGGGAGCTATATAAAGGATGTGCTATTATTACAAGAACTCAAAAAGCACCAAGTCAAGCACCAAGTCAAGCACCAAGTCAAGCACCAAGTCAAGCACCAAGTCAAGCACCAACAGTTAAAACATCTTTAAGATTAGTTTGTAATGAAGCATAAATTGATTAAATTAGTAATTACTAAACTAAATATTAATAAATCAAAATAAAATATATAATAAATTGGTATATAGACCGCGTCAATTATATACTATTGATAAAATGGTTAATTATTTAAAAAAAAATAAGTTATGTAATTGATATAAATTATTGTAATTCAAAAGATAATAAAGCACAATTAAAACATATAATTATTAATTGAAAATATTATTAAAAACTATTTCTAGATAATTTCTTCCAATCTATAAATCTTATATTTTTTTCTATCCATTTTAAATTTATATTAGAATTACTACACATAAAAGTTTCTTTATTATAATTTACATTATCAAAATAATTTAAATTATTTTCAATATCTTCTAAAGTAATAGCTGAATTAGATAATAAAGATTGTATATTCCAATCTTTTTCTTTTTTTGATAAAACATATTTTATATTTATATTTTTATTTAATGATAATCCATTATAATCCCAAGGTATTTTATGAAATAATTCAATATCAGTTATAGTTATATTTGGATTACAAGATATATTATAAAAATTCCAATCTTTATTTAAATTATCATAAATATATTTTGCTGGTAAATTTGGATTACTACTTAAATTATTATAATTAAAATCTATTAATTTTTTATATATATCTTTTTCTTTAATTCCTTTATTCATACTAACCGCGGGTATAAACCAATTTCTATTCCTTCCTAAATTTAATATATAATTTGATGATATATTAGTATTGCTTGATATATATCTATCATTCCATGGATATTTATAATATTTATCTATAGTATCTAATACTATAGATGGATTTTTAGATAATTCATTCCAATTTAAATCAACTTTAGCAGATTTATTCATTGTATATTCTAAGAAAAAATCAAATGATATATTTGGATTTGAACATAAATCTCTATAAGACCATGGAAATTCTAAATTATCTCTAACTATTTTTTCATTAATAGATGAATTTTTAGAAACCGCAGGTATATTCCAAGGTAAGTTTTTATTATTTAAAATAAATTCAAATGAAATTGATGGATTTAAACTTAATGCGATCCAATCATAATTTTCATTTGGATATTTTTTTATAACTTGTTCAAGATAATTAGTTTGATACATATTATAATATAAATAATTTTTTATATTATGTTAATAGTTTATCAAAAAAAAAAATTAATTTTTATTAATTTTGGTTATTTTTTATTTTGATTATTGTTTATTTTGATTATTTACTACTACTATAAATTAAATATATATACATATTATAAAATTATTATACATTTTTACTATTTATGCTTTCTTTTTTGATTGTTTTTTTGGTTTAGATACAACTGGTTCTTCTACCACCGGTACTTCAACTACAGGCTCTTCTACAACTGGTGCTTCAACTACAGGTTCTTCTACAGCAGATTCTTCTACAGGTTCTTCTTCTACAACAGATTCTACATCTTCTTCACTATCTTTTTTTGGCTTATGTTGTTTAAGAATTTCCAATCTTGATTGGAGTAAATCAATAATAACATTCACGTCATCATCACTTGTATGGATATCATCCTTAAGTAAAATAACAGTTGAAATTGTTGCTAAGTGATCAGTAATAGTTTTACTATTACTTACCATAAGTAAAGATTTAATAACATTTACATATCTATCCATTACTTGATAAACAAGATTATTAATTAATTTGATTAATCCTTTCCCTAATAGTAATTTTTGAAATCTTGGCTCTCTAGATCTAATTTCTTTAAATATATTTGTAATATATTGAGTAAGTCTTGGTCTAAATTTTTTAGGTTTATCTCCTTCAGTTGTTTCTTCTTCAGCAGTTTCTTCTACAGCTCCTTCTTCAGTAGTTTCTTCTACAACCGCTTCTTCTACAGCTACTTCTTCAGTTGTTTCTTCTACAGCTACTTCTTCTACAACAGCTTCTTCAGTTGTTTTATGAACAACTCCATAAACTAATGGAGTATTCATATATAGACCGGATAGCATCTTATCTTGTAATTGATCCCATGGAATATGTGATTCTTTAGTTAATTTACTTCCTTTAGATAAACAATTATCACAAGTATAAACCAAAATTTCACGAACGATAAGATTGACCATATATGTAATAACTTCAAATGAATAAGTGCTAAATTTAAATTTCATACTTGAAGCGATATTTTTTAAATTTTCTAATTGGTTAGTTTGTTCCAAAATCTTTTTCTTAAGTGCTTCAGATCCTTCTTCTTCCAAATATGCTTGAGTAGTTGTTTTACAATCATCAAACAATGCTTGTTCTTCAGCAGAATAGTCATATACAGTTCCATTTTGTTCAGCAAGCATTGATTTACGAATTAGTGAAATCCAACTTTCATATTTTTTATTAATTTTTTCAAAAGCAATATATTTTTTAATATGAATTGTTCCAATTTGCTTACATGGATCAACTTTTTTATCTTTAATTTGTCCAGATGTTGCTAATACAATTTGTGATGCTACATCAGCATTAATACTTTCAAATGATACTTTTTGATTTTTGCGACCCATTGTTGTTTTAATTAATAGATAATAACTGATTTGTTAGATGTTATTAGTTTATATTTATATATGTTAAAACTCTTAATTCAAGATTGAACGGGTTTTTATTATTCTATTAGTTTAATATATTATAATTTTATCAAAAATCAATTTTATTAAAATCAAAAAAAAATTAATTTCAATTATTTAATGTATTTTTTTTACTTTTTTGAATGTTTATAAAAATCATTACTTGAATCACGCTCCCACCATTCCATATTCTCATAGAATGAAAGTGATGGTTCATGTATTTCTTTATATAAGTTATAATTATTATGAGTTCTATTTTTATCTAAAACTCTTTTTGCTCTGCGTCCGTATTTTTGTTCTATAAATTGAATTCTTGAATAACCATCATATTTTTTCAATAAATCAATAGATTTATTATTATTAACTTCCAATCTATGACCTGGCGCTTTATATTGGTTTAAAAAATATCTCATAATAGGATCATCTTGATTACTCATATTTTTATATCAAAATATTATATAATAGTTATTATTGTATTAATATTATGTTAATTAAAAAAATTATTTAAAAGTATTTTTTCATTTTTTTAATAATAATTTTAATAGTTTTATGTAATCTATTATTATTAAATTCTAATATATTATTGGAAGATAGAAATTTTAATTCTGATACTTCAATTAACATATGCTCATTATTAAAATCATACTTAGGCTGTTGGTTATTATTCATTTTTGCTAAGTAATATATATATTTATAATTAATACCAGCATCTGAAAATGTATATTCAATAGTACCTTCTTTGAATATAATTTGATAAGAATCTTTAGAAATTCCAGTTTCTTCAGTAAATTCACGAATGGCCGATTCAATTGGTATTTCACTTTTATTCATACGACCTTTTGGTATCTCCCATAATAGTTCAATATGAGTTGATTTATTTAATAAATTAATTAAAAATTCACCATTTTTATACTCACATAAATTAGTAAATTTTTTTAATGATCTCATATACATATTTCTATCAGAGTTTTTAACCGGTTCTTTACCCCAACAGTAAAACCATAATAATGAAAAATTTTTAGATCTAATCATTACCTTTTCATTAATTGTCATACCATTAAACATAAATTCAATATCATAATGTTTATTAGGGTCATATCTGCCTCTTATAAAATCTATAAAAGAATAAGTGGCTCTTTTTTTAATCATAACTATTTCATAATTTCCGCTATTATGATTTTTTCTTACACAAGCTATACCATAACTTACTACAAATTCATTATTTTTATTAGTATTAATATTATTAATCATATTTATAATATGTAAAAAGAATTTAATATATATAATTTACTCAAAAACATCAATTTTATATATTTTGATTTTTATGCTAATTCATCTGATTCTTGATAACCAATTTCAAGAGGAATTCTAAAAGATCTATAAGGAATTAATATTAAAGGAAGTGATGATGTATCAGGAGTAATTATAGTATTAAATGAAAGACCAGTCCATATTTCATTACCTGCGACGTGAGTAATTCTAAGACCTCTAACATTATTAATTTGACTTAATATAACAGAATTGGCTGCGTCATTTAATGTAGTTAATCCATTTATTATAATAACATCATTTATAACTAATCCGTGATTATCAGGCATATTTATTCTTCCGTTAGCCTGAGCATAATTAAATGAAACAGGATAAAATCTATCAGTATCAAAAGGAATTGGATATGTAGGATCGTTCCATTGTAAGCTTAAATTATCTAAATATGTTAGAGGAGGATCAAATTTACAATATTTATTAACAGGGGTCATTTCAATTATTCTTGTATCAATAGTTGATCTAATATATGTAAAACTAAAATGAATCGTTTCATTTGAATTTCTTGCTGTAATAATTGAACCATTATTTCTAATACCAGTAAATGTTAATGTAATTTCTTGATGAGTATTTAAATTAGCTAATGTTGATGAATAAAACATATTTATCTTACCAATTTTCATATAAGTAATATTATTTGGAATAATTCTACTAGGGATAAGACCTGTACCCATTATTAATCTATCATTTCTTGATGATAATATAAATCTAAATTGTGATACAGTTAAGCTATTTAGATCATTAGAAATATCTCTAAAAAGTGAGTTAATATCAATGTGCATGCTACGGTCTATCCATTGTGCTAATGGTCCAATAACACTACTTCTATTTTTTTTAGATTCAGGTTTTTTATGTAAAGATTTTTGCTGATCTTCTATCATCTTTTCTTCTTTTACTAGATAATCTTTTGAAATATGTAGCATGTAAGAATTAATTAAACTATCATAAAATTCTTCATTAGTTTTATATCTTTTTCTAATATTTGGAATATCTCTTTTACGTATAAATTGGGATACATTCATTATTAGAGTTTCATTAGGACTTATATTTAAATTATCAGCAATATTTTTAATAATGATGGCATACTCTTTAGGATCCATTATAATATTTTATCTTTATATATATATTATTTACTAATTTAAGAATAATAATAATTTTATCAATTAAAAAAATATTATAATAATTTAATTATTATATTCTATTTCAAATTTAATAGACCATTGTGTATTTAATTTGATATGACGTCCAGATGATGATTTTAAGTAAAAATTAATGGTTTTAGAATCAGTTAAATTTTCATTATATTTTTTGGCTAATAATGATGCGTGAATTCTTACTTTATGTTCATCTTCAAACATAGGAGTATATGAATTATTTATTATCATTGATTTAGGTACAGAAAATAAACTTTCATAAAAAGTTGCTGTACCTTGTGATTCACTTACTATTAAACTTACATCATAATTATACTTAATTAAATCACTACATATAAATAAATATTCTGATATATATGCGTTATTAAATATTGTAGGTATTTCAGTACTTGTTATGGATGTCATTCCAAGATATATATTTTTATGAAAGCCTAAGTGTCTATGTAATGAGCCATAATTATTTTGTCCATTACCTCTATCAAATCTAAACCCTATACCAAATAAAACATTTGTTGTAGTTGTTATAGTAAATTTATAAGTATTATAATCAAATAAAACTTTAAATACTGTAGAACCAGCAAATGAACCACTATAAGCATTTAATTCAGTTTCTAAATATACTATAAATTCACGTATGCTATAAATATATCCATCAATAATAGGAAGACTAATGGTTGTATCTCTTACATCTAAATTATTTTCAATTAAATTACCATCAGAGTCATAAAGATCCATTTTACAAGCAATATCTGTTGATTGATCAAACTCTTTAAAAGTTAAATCATATGCTTTATTAGATACTTTTATTGATTCATAACTATATATAGGAGGAATATTACCGCCTTTATATGACGCACTATTTGAATATATAGCATTACCAAATCCAATTAATGGACCTAATGAACTTTTAGATGAAAAATCTAACATAAATTCAACATTATTATTTGTAAATATTGTATAATTACTTAATAAATTACTATTATCTCTATAAACATCTCTATTATATGTAATAACATTGTTATAAAAAACTTGAAATTCAGTAGTACCTAATGTGTTATTAATACTATCAGCTATTAATGTGGCTAATTCATCATCAGTTTTTATTATAATAGAATCATTTTGATTAATTGATAGTTTAATTAAAACAGGAATACCAGCTGATGGATAAGTAATTGTAAATTCATAATTGGATGTACCTATTGTTTCATATTCATAATCTATATATAAATGTTTTAAATTAATAGTTTCTATTTTTCCACTAAATATAGAATTCGGGAGTGTAATACTAACATCGTTATTAACATCACTTAATTCGTTTCTATGTAAATTTGATACTATAAATATTCTTTTATCAACACCCATTTTTTATATTTATATGATTAATAAATTCTATTTTAAATAACTTTAAAAAAAAATTATCAAAATTAAAAATTATTCAAATTAATTAAATATTTTTAAATAAATTACAATATTCATCATATCTATCTTTCCAATCAAACATAGTTATAACATTTTTAATATCTTTTTTAGTTTTTTCTTTCCATTCAGGGAGCCATTTAGATATATATGTTAAATCAGGATCATACTTTTTAATCATTTCATTATCTATTCTGATCATTCTACCAGTTAATGGATTAGTATTTTTTTTTGAAAATCTACGTCCGGATAAATCTAATTCACTTGTAATCCATTGATGATTTAATTTATTTTGACTTGTGCTACAATCAGTTAAATATCTACTATATCCACTTTGAGCTCCATAAACAGGATCAAAAATATTTATTAATAAATATTTAGTCCAAAATGTCGCTAAAAGTAATCGCATTCTATTACCAATATATCCAGTTTCTACTAATTGTTTCATTCCAGCATCAATTAATAAAAATCCAGTTTTATAATTAATAAAATTAATCCATTCAGCCATATATAATTTTGAATTCATTGATCTCCATTTAATTTTATCAAATCTTTCGTCTAAATGTTTTGTATAACTTAAAGCATTTGGATTATACCTTAATATACATAAGAAAAAGTCTCTCCAATATAATTCTCTTATTACATCAAGCTTTTTATTATTAAAATAATGATAAGCCTCACGGATTGATATACAACCAAAATTTAAATAAGGTGATATTTCAAATGATCTATTACTTAATATATCTCTATTCAAAAAACCTTCTATACTATTTTTATTTTTTAAATTGATTAATCCATAACTTCTACCTCCAATAAAATAAGGATTTTTTTCTTTATATTTATTTTGAATAAAATTATCATCAATATCTAATGAACCATTCCATTTTACTTTTTGTAAATTTAAATTATTTGATTTAACAGATTTTACTTTATATTTATTACTATTTTTATAAAAGGGTCCAAATACCATATATGGAGTATTATCAGATTTTATTAAATTTTCCATATTTGTTAAACATTGATCATCATAATTAATTATACAATTAATATTAAATTCATTACATAAATTTTTTATTTTATTATCTCTATTTAAAGCATATAAAGAATAAT
>JACCDO011630304.1_pt1 | contig 18985 bp, 18 predicted proteins | sample 7446101 | NCBI WGS metagenome assembly JACCDO01 (sample SAMN15323440, study PRJNA562643) | freshwater metagenome | isolation source: river surface water | place: USA:Blue River Watershed | collected 2017-08-16 | reverse complement strand
CTTACAGTAATACTTCTGAATCTTGCCGTAATGGCCCGTATCTCTTAAGAAAAATCCATTCTTAATCACGCCATCAGACTTGCTACAACTCGGACACAAAAGACGAGTTTCAACACCCATAAAAAAACCTCCGAAGTGGATGAACCCCCGGAGGATGCAAAAATTCACCTAGAAAGAGAACGCACATTTTTCTATATTTCACCTGAAATTAAGTGGTGCAGTTAAATTTTAATAAATAATCTAAATGGGCTTTAATGATCTAAAAAAATCCTCCTCAATTTTAGTCTCTATTTTTTCTAATTCGCCTTTTTTTTAAAAATTTTATCATATTGGAAGTTCGGGCGTATCTTTTCTACACGCGGAAAACTGCTAAAATGACGTATTGGCGTTCCACTAGCCAGCATGAAGTTGACTTGTTATTAGACACTAAGGTTGCGATAGAAATTAAAGCGACTGAAAACTTAAGCTCAAAACATTTTAAAGGCCTGCGGGCACGCGGAGAAGAGCGCCTTATGAGTCGCTATATTTGCGTTTACTGTGGATCATTGGCTGGAAAAACTGAGGATGGAATTGAGATGGTGCATTATCGCCAGTTTTTAGATGAGCTTTGGGCGGGCGGGATTATACAGGCGGACATTGTCATTTTCTGTGTGGCGTAGCATACTCTTTTAAAAATAGTAGCCAAGGCTGGGGAGGTGGATGTGTTCAAAGTATTGTTGTTTGCTAGCGTCCTATTAATCATATCTGTTGGGTGCGCTTCCTTAGACACCCCCCAAGAAAATAGCTTAACTCTCTCAGATTCTTCTACGTCTACTTTTGAGCCCATTCCCTATACAGATATACGAAAAGAACTCTCCTATAAGTGGGGAAATCGGAGTGAAAAGGTTGAGTGGATGGGGTGCGTGGCAAAGAAATCAAAAGCCACCGTTTTGCTGATGCATGCGGACCGTGCCGGGTTTGATCACAAAACTTTTTGTAGTAGTTGGATGGCGCAGCCGTTCTTAGCGCAGGGGTTTGATGTGGTTGGAGTGAACCGTCCAGGTTACGGAGCGTCGACGGGGAGACCGGACTTTACCGGAGAGCAGTCCATGGTTGCGATTCCTGAAGCCTTAAAAAATGTGACTATGCCATACCCTATTACGGGGATATGGGGCTATTCAACCGGGGCTAGTGCGGCGGGACTTATCGCTCGCAAGGTCGGGGGCTTTAAGTTTGCGATTTTAGGTGGCGGGCTTTACGATTACCATGAGGTGTATCGATTAACCGCTGATGACTATATTCGTAAGGACCTTGCCGTTATCCTCAAAACCGCTGGTGACAAAGGTTTTGAGGATCGTTCCATCTCCTACGAGCTTAAAGGGTTTCCCCCAAAAATAAGTATTTATCACGGTAAAGGTGACAAATCGGCGCCTCTTGCGCAGGCACAAGCCTTTGCTGACTCTCTTGCAAGCCATGGTGAATATGCTGTTTCATTTCAAGTCATCGATGGGCTATCCCATGAGATCCCCTGGCAGCACCACCGTAAACTTCTCGAGGTGTTAGCCCACGCGCAGCAATAATTTTCAGAAAACAAAAAAAGATGTGTTGTTAAATGTTGCCCTAAGCTAAAATTTCTAGATCCAATCAAGTTTAGGTATAGGGGCCCCTATGAACCTCCTCGAACCCCTAAGGGACTTATCCCTTAGGTCACCAGAGGCAACTGCTCTGTGGCATCACAGTACCGGTACTATAACCTGGTCAGAGCTGTGGGCTAGGGTTAGTTTTACTGAGGCTCAAATGGCCAAACACCATCCCGAGGGAGGATGGGTTAAGGTGGGGTTTCCTAAAACTCCACAGGATTATATCGATCTCCTCGCATTATTATCGCGAGATGTAAAAATAATAGTAAGTGATTCATCGAAATATCGCCCCCTAGATTCTTCAAGTAATACTTGGATAATGTATCAGTCAGGGGCATCACAAATATCTCTTACGAAGTCAAATTTGGAGCAGTGGTACTCTGCAATGGTGGAGCTAGCGCCTCAAGGTGGTGTAGCAACAGAGATTCCCCTTTGTGTGTTGCTTTGCCTCGTGCGTGGTATTTCAGTGGTGTTGCCTAAAAAAACGGAGATTATGCTCGCAGAAGAGATTCCCATCCGTACCTTGATAGCTTATGCGAGTACGGTATCAACCTTGATCAAGGATAAAGAAGATTATTTCAGTCGAATAGCTCGTCTCTTTATAATAGGGCATCTCGATACGCAGGAAGGGCTTCTTCTCAAAGATTTGTTACCTAACGCCCGTATTTCTTTTGTCCGTGGGGATTTAATTCATGGTCCTTTTGCTAGTTTGTCTTTAGAACAGGCTCTAGCATTTAGTCAAAGGCATGGCGAGCCTCAGCTAGCACTTCTAGGGGAGCCACTTTCAGGAGCTCAATTTGAGGAGCGATCCAACAACTTATTCCTATTGACTCAGGCAGGGCCCCCCGTACACTTAGAGCATTATACGAAGTACGAGGGTGAGTGGGTTTACCGGACATCTACGAATGACTTAGAGTTTAATATTCAAAAGACTCTCTTAACTGGGAGAGTATTCTTACATAAGCTAAGTAGTGGCAGACAAATTGTTGTAGGGGATATTCCTCCTCAGCGCTTTCAGTCACTAAAAGAAGAATTTCCTATCGTATCTGGGTTTTACTCATCTAAGCTAAAATATAGTCCAGAATATGGCGATGAAATTGATCGTAGAAAGAGTTTAAGGCCGCTTTCACTTCCTGCAAGGTGGCGGAGTTTTATTGTTGAGCGTTGCGCTGTGGTGCCCATTATTGCTGTTTCAGTTATGGCAACCGTCTTGGTGCGTAGTCTTTATCCGAAATCCTATATTCACCTTGGGACTATATTGTCCCTAGTCGCATTTGTCATGGCGCTTATTTTAGCAGTGGTATTGCGAGAGCAAAGTAGTTATGTCAGGGACTGTATTGTAAATCCCAGCCGTCCTTTACCCAGGGGGCTCCTTAATATGAGCGAAATTATAGCTGCTATTTGGAGCTTACGTTTTGGAATTTGGAGTATAGCTTTAATTTCCACGATCTTTGCAGGGGTGTCTGGTGGGGCTGCTTTATTAATACTTGCATTGATGTTACTTGAAGGAGCCTATCGTCTAAGCTTTGGGCGTACTCCCAATAGGAAGCAAATTCCATGAAGCAGCTATTGTCCGTCCATGCCTTGATCGTCGGGGCAGTAGTCTCCACGGGTGTAATGGCCAGTGAATCTTTTTTCATCTCAAATAATCGCAAAATACCAATAGCTATTAGCGATGATGATATTGCGGTTAGTCATAGAAGCGCAGTTTCTGCATCAGGGTGGGGGGCATCCGCCGATGCACAGTTTCAAATGTTGGGTGTCGAGATTATTAAAAAGAATGCAAAGTCTAGGGGGGATGAAATTGGATCTCCTTTTAAGTTTAGTGATTCAGCTGCAGCAGTGGGGGTATTAACTAACGAAATTTTAGTGAGGGTAACTCCGAATCGACAAAAAAAGGTCATGGCGTATGCACAGAAATTACCGGGATTTCAGCGGATAGGGCGGATGGTTGAAGGGGGAGGGATTTTTCTCATCACTTTTTCTTCACCTCAAGCGGCTCTCTTTGCTGCGAATCACCTCTATGGCATAAAAGGAGTGCGCTATTCTCATCCTAACTTTATGGTGGCAAAAGACTATCGGATGAATCTTGATCCGTACTTTGCGAAGCAATGGTATTTGGAGTCTAGTGATCGTGGGAGTATTGCTGTTCGCGATGCTTGGGCTATTGCAGAGTCGTCCCCGCCAGTTGTTACTGCTGTCCTAGATGGGGGTTTTGAAGTCTCGCATCCAGATTTAAGAGATGGACTATTTATCAATACCCAGGAGATCCCCGGAAACCTTCAAGATGATGACAAGAATGGGTATGTCGACGATATCAAGGGCTGGAATTTTCATTTAAAGTCACCAGATGTAAGTTTGGGTAAACTTCCCGGGCATGGCACTGCGGTAGCGGGACTTGTATCAAGCCGGGCTAATGGACTGGGTATGATGGGGGTAGCGCCGCAAGGTCGCTTATTGCCGATAAGTATGGGGTGGACTCCTGCGGATGATGCGCTTTCCTTTTATTATGCAAGTAACTTAGGTGCATCGGTGATCAATGCGAGTTGGGGATATCCTGTGGGTGCACCTGCTACGGATGCGGTAAAGAACGCGATTTATGAAGTAGCTACTAAGGGTCGAGGCGGTAAGGGTGCTGTGATTGTCTTTGCTATGAGCAATCTTGCCCAGGATGATTGCCAGGGGAAAGAGCCTGATATTTCGTCCTTACCTGAAGTTATCGCGGTGAGTGGTAGCAATCGAAATGACAAAAAGGTTAAAGGCTCGGGGTACGGAGCATGCATGGAGATTTTAGCTCCGACTGCAGATGATGGCTTGCCAAGTATTCTTACCACCGATTTAACGGGGAAGAAGGGATATAATGCTGGAGGATCGTCAGATCTTGCGGATCCTGATTTTACAACTGTGTTTGGCGGAACTTCGGCAGCGACCCCTTTAGTTTCAGGTGTCATAAGTTTAATGCTATCAGTCAACCCAGATTTAACCAGAGAAGAAGTTACAGCATTGCTGCTTTCAGCGGCTGATAAAGTAAGTCCAGACGATGCAAAATATGATCCGAAAACAGGATTTAGCAAGACCTATGGCTATGGCCGGTTGAATGCTGCACGAGCGGTGCATGCAGCGCAGATGCTGCGAAGGTTTGCTAAAAAAAACAAACCTTCGCCACGAATTTAATCAGCAAACGGATTTTCATAGAAGACGTAGGCCGTGGAGTGGTCGCTGATTTCAAAGTAAACTTTTTTCTCATCTTCATCTTGTTTGTAGTCAAAGTTTTTATCGAAGTATCCATACCCGAAGCGGTATGGGCGTGAGGTTCTTGGGTCGTCGGTGGCGGTTGCGGTGGTTAGTTTATCAATTTTGATAAACCGGTAGAGTACTTTTCCCTCACTCATAATATCAAGTACCCCATTGGTACCCGTCCAATTTTGAAAGCTATGGGAAATACGGTTTTGTGTTTCTTGTGTACAGCTAAAGATACCTAAAACAGATGCTAAAAAAATGAAGTACTTCATTGAAATCTCCCCTATGAAAGTCTGGAAGATTTTATAGCTCACAAGGACTGCTACGCCAAGTCCGCAGTTTTTATAATTCGGGCGGTTATGCCCCAGATGGCACTTTTAGGGGTGCGGTAAAGGTCCGAAGTCCGCCAGTGACCAAATAAGTTAAATTTAAATGTTTCAGCGTGTTCTCTGGTGAGGAGTGACCAGGGAACAGAAAAAATACCCGCAACCTCATTTGGGTCAGGTGTTAGGTCAGATATAGAAAGGGGGCTAAAGGCTAGGACGGGGAGGATGGGGTTATGGTCTAACCCAACAAACGATGGTAGCAGCCCAACAGTTAAGATTGAATTTTTAGGAATGCCGAGTTCTTCAAAAGCCTCGCGGACAGCCGTATCATGGGGGCTAAGGTCTTCTTTCTCACGCCTTCCACCTGCAAGTCCGACTTGACCCTTATGGGTTCTTACGGCGGTACTCCGCCGTGTCAGAAGAAGTTCTGCTGGGTTTGTGGGGGAGGTGCTAGGAATAAGGAGAAAAAGGACAGCGCTTGCCCGGTCTGTCTGGCTACCCCATGGCAAATTTTGATCCATGAGACTAGCTGCCTGGCTCGGGAGTGATGCCCGTACAGGGGTGAGTTCAGGGGGCCATGGTATCTTAGTCTGCTGTGGCATTGACTTCTGGTGTTTTGATGGAGTGTAGCGGTCGTACTTTTGAGTCACTGCTAGTCATTTTAGCAGAGCCATTAAATTGAGCACCCTCTTTTACGCTTAAAAGGGATGTTTCGATTTGTCCGTGTAAACGTCCCGTGGGGGCTAATTCCAGTCTTTTACTTGCAGTTACAGTACCTTCAACTTCACCTTGCACGATCACTTCTTCGCCTTTTACATGGGCCTGGATCACGGCCCCATCTTCAATAATTAAAAGACCTTCAGAGATAATTTCGCCCTCAATTTTTCCCCCAATTCTGCTAGAGCCGCGGCAATAAAGCTTGCCAGCAAAGTGGCACCCGCTCGTAATGATGGTCACCGCGTGGCCTTCACGATTTGCAGCTGATTTTTTTTCGTTCGAGGATTTCACGCTTGGAAACATAGGCTTCTCTCCTAAGGTGCTGGCTTAGCATCATTTAAGTGGTATGATAGGTAGGCAGGGGGTAACTATGAAGGGTGCTTCTACTAGTATAACATATAGTTCACGGCTAATCGCAAGCTCTGTTGGAACCTCCGAATATAATTGGTTATCAGAAGATGTTTGGGAATCCTCTCAATTGGAGTATGTTGCCACGCTGTCTAAGGCACGACCCGATCTTGGTGTGTTTGCTCCTCCACCGTTTCGCAAAGAGACTAGGTTTCCAGGGTCTCCCCGAAGCCTGAGTCGCTGGGTATTAAAAGAGGCGTCCGGAGAATGTAAGGCATATGCTGAAGCAATTGCAAAACCAGGTACTTTTTTTGAGGTCTATCTTTCCATTTTAGGTGGGGGAGGGGATATCCCTGATGATTCCATTGCTCTTCTTATCTCTAGTTTAATGGTTCAGCTTACTGTAGACCGGATGCTAGTCATAACCCTATCCCCATTGCCAGAGGTCTTTGCTTGTTCTGGTAATTTACATACGGTTTGGACACCCTGGCGAGGCCTAGCTGGCTTGCGATCATCTCTTCCCTTGAAGGAAATTCAACTTCTAGAGCTTACCCCTGAATCTTGGTGGGGTTCTCCACTCGGATCTTCAACCAAGTTGTCGCTACATTACTTGGAGAAGAGGTTAGAACGAACGGCCTTAGAAGAAGATTTTGGCCGAAAAAAAAGGAGACCCGGACCAACTAGTCTGATCTCCCGTTTTTTTCGCTGGTGAGATTTAGATATCAGACTGAGATGTGATGTCTTCATCATCACCTGAGTCATTTTCGTCAGTAGGCTGAGCTTCTTTCTTGCCGCCACGAGCGCGCTTTGGCTTTTCCTCATCGCTGCCTTCTGGGAACCAATCTAGCAAAATTCCTGCTATTTCTCGGCCTTGTTTTGCACTCGATATCGTGAATTTACTTTGCTGCTTATAAATTCCGCCGCGCTTTTGGTAACGGCGAATCGACACCTTAGGCGCCTCATATTCATTGGTTTTTTTATTCAGCTCTTGGAACATATACATGATGGTGGTCCAATTGCCGCGTGTTAGCACCAATTTCTTAAGTTCCTTAACGACATTCCGGTCATCTTGGTAAAAAGAGATTGTCAAATCATCAATGTTTTCTGCCATGGGTATATTCCTTAAAAAGTAAGAAATCCCCCTAAACCGCTAGAGAGCAGAAGGGGGGTACGAAAAAAAACCGCTCCCATGGGAGCGGTCTTGAAATTAACGCTTGCTGAACTGGAAGCGCTTACGAGCACCTGGCTGACCAGGAAGTTTACGCTCTTTCTTCCGAGAGTCACGGGTTAATAACCCTGCTTTCTTGAGAACTTTACGAGCTTCAAGATCGCCGTTTGCAAGAGCTCTAGAGATAGCGTGACGGATCGCGCCAGCTTGCCCAGAAAGTCCCCCGCCCATTACGTTCACGCGGATATCGAAGCGCCCAACAGATCCGGTAAGCTCAAGAGGCTGCATAATAACCATCTTCGAGGTTGCACGAAGATAGTAATCATCAAGACTACGTTTATTGATTGTGATTTCGCCTTTTCCTGGTTTCATCCAGATACGCGCGATGGCCGATTTACGTTTGCCGACCGTGTGAACATACTTAGGTGCCATGCTACTTCGTCCCTCAATTCGGAGGATTAATAATTATTTCTGCGTACGAGGCAATGCTGCTACTGGCTTCTGAGCATCTTGCCCATGCTTGTCATCAGCATATACCCGAAGGTTTGTAAATAGAGCTCGTCCAAGCTTATTTTTTGGTAACATCCCTTTAACAGCGATAGATACCAAACGCTCAGGATATTTAGCGAATAATTCCTGTGCGGAAGCTTCTTTGATACCACCCATGTAACCGGTGTGGTGGTGGTAGAATTTATCTGTCCACTTCTTACCTGACAACTTAATTTTGTTGCAATTGATAACAATTACATTGTCACCAGTGTCTAGATAAGGAACGAATGTCGGCTTATCTTTGCCACGGAGTACGTGAGCAACTTGCGATGCCAAACGACCAAGGGTTTGGTCAGCAGCGTCTACAATGACCCACTTCTTTTTAATGTCAGATGGTTTGATACTGTACGCCTTCATGTCACACTACTCCCAGAGGGAACCAACGATAATCAGTCACATCACGTGACTTACTTTAAAGGCTCGCCAATATATATGAATGAAAAGACTCAGGTCAATAGGGTAATACGACGAGGGCTCTCATTCCGTAACGAGCGCCGAACCTAGCATAGGTTCGGCTTATTAAACAAGCCCAATCTCGCATGACCCTCACTTTCTTCTTCCTAAAACTCAATTTGCTGAGGCGCCCGCGGGCAAGGAATCACATCCCGGATATTACCCATCCCGGTGACATATTGTACAAGTCGTTCAAATCCCAAGCCAAATCCAGCATGGGGCGCTGACCCATATCGCCTGAGGTCTAAGTACCACTGGAGGTCCTTTGTAGGAATATTCATCTCCTCCATTCTCTTTTCTAAAAGCTCAAGTCGCTCTTCTCTTTGGCTACCACCAATAATTTCCCCAATCCTGGGTGCAAGCACATCCATTGCAGCGACTGTTTCCCCATCATCATTTTGTCGCATATAAAAGGCTTTAATTTTCTTAGGGTAATTTGTAACGATTACAGGCCCTTTGAATATCTGGTCCGTTAAGAATCTTTCATGCTCACTTTGAATGTCCAACCCCCAGTCAATCGGAAACTGAAATTCCGCTTTTGAAGCTTTCAGCTCCTTAATAGCTTCCGTGTAAGTAATCCTTGCAAACTTAGATTCAGCCAATTTAGCTAGTTCTGCAATGGAGGTTGCCTTGTACTGTTTTTCAAAGAAATCAAGCTCCTTAGGGCATTTTTCCACCACTGTTTTACACATATACCGTAAAAAATCTTCCGCAAGATTGGCGTCATCATTAAGATCAGCAAACGCCATTTCCGGCTCAATCATCCAAAACTCAGCTAAGTGTCTTGTTGTATTTGAGTTTTCAGCGCGAAAGGTTGGGCCAAAGGTATAAATATCCCCTAAAGCCATAGCCATAAATTCACCTTCTAATTGTCCAGAAACGGTAAGGTGAGCATGCTTCCCAAAGAAATCTTGCTTATAGTCAATTCCTCCCGTGCTATCGCGAGGTGGGTTTTTAAGGTTTAAAGTTGTGACTGTAAACATTTCTCCTGCGCCTTCACAATCATTTGCTGTGATGATCGGAGTGTGTGCCCAAATAAACCCCCGCCCTTGGAAAAATTCGTGCACAGCTTGTGATAATACGTTTCTTACCCGAAAAACCGCGCCAAATGTATTTGAACGAGCTCTTAAATGACCTATTTCTCTTAAAAACTCGAGAGTATGCCCCTTTTTCTGTAAAGGGAATTTTTCAGGGTCTGTACTCGGGAACACAGTCATTGTTTCCGCAAGTAGTTCCATTGCTTGACCTTTTCCAGGAGATTCCCGAAGTACCCCTCCCACCTTAACCGCAGTTCCCGTTGAGCATTCACCTAAAAGGCTCCAAGGCGCTGTACCTTGATCCACAATGACCTGCAGCGTGTCTTGGCTTGAACCATCTCCAATTACCAAAAAAGCAAAATTCTTAGACTCTCTTTTGCTCCTTATCCATCCTGCGATTTCAAGCTGTTCGCCTGCACGGCCCTCTACTAAAATTTTCGCTATTTTTCTTCTTTGTAGCATCGTATCTGCTCCTTCACACACCAAGGCTTAATGTTTCTAGATTCTTTAGCTTTTTCCATAAAGCGAATGGAAGGTATTTACCGGATCTTTCTCCCTTGCTATCAGACGCCTTATAAACCTCGTAATAAACGGCCAGCGTATTTCTTGCAACCCGGTACCAATTAAATTTTCTCACCTGCTCATATCCCTTAGCCCGCAGCTCATCGCGCAATGACTTATCAGTCAATGCTAACAGCATGACGTCAGCTAGTTGCTGGGGGTCGTGGGGGCTAGCGAGTAATGCTGCTTGGCCCACGACTTCAGGTATTGAGGAGGTCATCGTCGTGACGACAGGCGCTCCTGAAGCCATCGCTTCTAAAGGCGGGAGGCCAAAGCCTTCATAGAGAGAGGGGTATACAAAAAGTTGAGCATGACGGTAATAATCACGCAGGAGGTGGTCTCCCACAAATCCCTTGAATAAGATATCTTCTTTATATTTCTTTAGTTTAAGTCTTACATCGGCAAATGATGGGTTTTCCCCCCCGATAAGGACGAGCTTGGGATTAATATCAGGCCTTTTATCTCTAAGAATTTCATACGCCTTAAGGAGAGTGCCGATATTTTTTCTGGGTTCGAGAGATCCCACATAAAGGATGTAATTATCTAATGGCGGTGTTCCAGGAAGTCCTAAAGTTACTAAATTGTCATTTTTTTCCTCTTTTTTTGCCTCTAAAAAGAGATCATCAACAGCCCAATAGACTTGGCAGACCCGTTCTGACTTTAAATCGCAGAACTGTAGAAGGTCATTTCGGGAGTTGTTGCTGTTTGTAATGACTCTAGCAGCTCTCCTCGCCAGCCGAGGTATGACAAAATTATAAAGAGTGCGAAATGAAAAACTAAACCATTGGGGGTTGACCACAAAACATAGATCGTGGATATGCACCACGGATTTACCAGAATAAAAAAGGGGCGCAAGGTTTGCGGGGGAATGCAGAATATCGACGTTATATTGCTTAGCAAGTTTAGGCAGCGTAAATTGTTCCCAGAAGTGATTTCTAAAACTATCCCCCTCCCGAATGGGCGATGGTACGACAGTCACATTCGGCTTATCCCAGTCACTGTTAGTTAACTGATCTTCCGACGTGAAAAGGATGTATTCATTTTCCTGGTCAACTTTAATAAGTGCTTTGATTAAGTTATAAGCTGCTCGTTGTACGCCTGTTCTTTTTGCAGCTAGAAACCTGCCATTGATGCCGATTCTCATAGTTGAACCTCAACGACGTTCTGGGAGTGGGTCTTTTCCGGCTTCTTGCCTTCAAGGCATCTGCGATAAATTTCCACAGTTTGATCGGTCATAATGTCCCAGGAAAAGTTTTTCGCATGACTTTGGCCAGTAGTTTTTAGGGAGGCTCGAATATCTTCGTTGTAAACCCCTGTTTCTAAAGCTTGCGCAATGTCTTGATAATCAAAGGGGTTCGCAAAAATGGCGTGTTCACCAACAACTTCCGGTAAGCTAGAAGACCTCGCCACTACGACAGGAGCACCGCAAGATAAAGCCTCAAGCGGAGGGAGTCCGAACCCTTCGTATGTTGAGGGGTACACAAATAAATGAGTCATAGAGTAAACACTGGGGAGATGCTCTTCCTCGATAAATTTAGCGAAATAAATTAAATGTTTTTTTCCGTAATTTTCAGCAATTCTGATTAAGCTACGATCAACAGGGCATGCTAAAACAAGCGGTATATCAATATTTGCAAAACAGTATGCTCTAACGAGTTGGTGCACATTCTTATGCGGTTTATTATTAGATAGACAGAAAATAAACTTTTCTGGCAATTCATAGATATCGCGGATGTAAGCTAGATGCTCTTTATCTAAGACAGGTTTATAGAGATCAGAGACTCCGTTATACGTTACAGAAACTTTTTCTTCATCAATTTCAAGATTTCTAACGATTTCTTCTTTAGAAAACTGGCTTACTGTTAGGATATAGTCTGATCTTTTAATACAGCTTCTTACAAAGACTTGGTAATAAAACTGGTGAAACGGCGTGTAAAATTGTGGAAGCACTAAATGGTTTAAGTCATGAATCGTCATGACTAAACGACAGGGACAAACTAATGGCGCCATAAATGAGGGGGCATGGAATAAATCAGCATTAAGCTTTTTTAAGACTCGTGGCAGTTCCCATTGCTGGGTTAAACTCATCCAACTTCCGTGAGTGGGGACTAATGTTATATGAGATGGCCATTCAATATTTGTAAGGGGGCTATCCTCACTTACTAGGACGGAAAACTGAAGGTCTTGAGCTTTTGTTCTTAAGCACTTTAGGAGCTCGTAAACATAGCGTGCAATGCCATGCATACTATCTGAACTAATCATCCTTGCATCGATTGCAATTCGCACAGAAACCCCAATCACTTTGAAAGCATATAAAAGAGGTGCCAGTATCCCAGCTCGGGCCTAGGCATGCAACTCAAGATTAGCAGCGGAAAAACCAAATTTTTAGTAGTTTTATTGGCACGTTACGCTTTGAGGCAATTTTCTCTTTAAGATTAGGTGGTTAGAATAAATCTGAATTTTTTGTGTTCGGTCTGGCTAAAAAGTCAGGGTCCTAACTTTCTGAAGTTAAACGTAAAAAAAAATATCCTCAAGTTATCAGGGGTACATAGCGAGTTTATAAATACCAGTGTTTAGCCCGGGATCTTCCCGAGCGAACACCCCGCTAGAGGAGGCCCACCATGAAGATTAGCTTACCATCCGTGTCTATCTCAGAGAAAAAAAGAGGTTATGTAGGTCGAGTTGCTTGGTGTGTGACAGCAGCGCTATTTTTAGCAAACTGCAATGAGGAAAAACCAAGCTTTAAAGAGTCAAGCAGTACGATTTCAAACCAATCTGCTGACGGCAGTGCGGCGCCCCGTAATAGCTTGCCTGACGGAGGCGAGGGGCAGATTGATGTGAGTGGAGTGCCGGGTATTGGCGCTGGAACTGATCAAGGTGCAGGTAGTGGTTTAGAAGGTGGTGATGGGGTTGATTCTGCTTCCTCTGGAAATGGCGCTGGAGCAGGTATGGGTAGTAGTGCCGATGGCAGCGGTAGTGGAAGCGAAGGCGATGTGTTGCTTGGTTCAAATGGAACGAGTGGTGGGAGTACTGGAGGAGGGTCATCAAGCTCTGGCGGCACGACCACATCAGGTTCAACTGGTGGCACGACCACATCAGGTACGACGACAGGTGGCACAACCACGTCAGGTACGACGACAGGTGGCACAACCACGTCTGGATCCGGTGGCAATGGTTCTGAACCACCCCTTGGCCTAGGCTACCGAACGGTCGAGCTCACCCAAAAAGGAGCAGGCAAGGTTGATATTCTTTGGATTGTTGATACTTCCGGATCGATGTCTGAAGAACAACAAGGCTTAGCTCAGAATTTCAATGCGATGATAACTGCTCTTAATGATGCAGGACATGATTTCCAGACCGCGATCACGACGACCGACGTATGCCAAGATCAAATTCCATTAGATCTTGCTGAACGAGTTTGTCCGGTTGACTATGGCGGTTCAGCAGCAACCCACCTTAGAGGGGCATTCGTGGGTGATACTGGGCGTAAAGTCTTAAAAAAGGGCGATACCGATCTGATTACAAAGTTTGACCAGTATACTAAGCAAGGTGTTGGGGGGTCTGGCTTTGAACATGGATTAAAAGCTGCGGAAATGGCGATTCAAAAAGTACAGTCTGGACAGAATGCCCCATTAATTCGTCCTGATGCCTTTCTTGCTGTGATTGTTGTATCCGACGAGGAAGATGATGGGATCGGACTTGGAATGCTCGACGCCTATAATAACCATAACTTCGTTGCTGAGGGGTTAACCACATTCCGCTATACCGCGGATAACTTTGTCTCCTATCTCCAAGGTGTTAAAGGAGCTGGAAAGTTTTCGGTATCAGGCATTGTGGCCACTCGTGATGGTAACGGTAACCTATGCTCTTCGGCAAGTAGCCAGCCAGCAGAGGAGGGAACACAGTATATCCGTGCAGCATCTCTTACGGGGGGGATGGTACAAAGTATCTGTGATACGAACTGGAACTCAAAATTAGCGCAAATTGGTTTAGATTTAGATGCGCAAATTACCCAGGTTGTCTTACCTTCAAAAGCAGATCCTGCAACGATTAAAGTTTATGTTAACGGAACATTGATGAATGAATGGACATACTCACAAGCCAACCATTCAGTGAAGTTTAATACTGGATTTGTGCCAGTTGAAGGATCAGCGATCAAAGTAACCTACTTAGAGGTCATTTGAGGTTAGAGAAAAGGGACAAATAAGCCCACCTCCACTAAAAGTGGGGGTGGGCCTTTTACATTTCGACTGACGAGGCTACCGGCGTAAAAAACGATGCTGTCAGATCACCATGGAATCTATGCTATAATGGATCCGTAACATAAGGAGTAGACCCCATGCAGTTATGGCTGGCGTGCTTAGTACTATGTCTTTTTGCTTGTCGATCAAACGAGAAAGAGGAAAAGGAAGAAGAAACTCCCCCCGTACAGAAAGTTGAAGTTAAACCTAAGCCAGGCCCTAAGCAGGAAACGCCTCCTACCACAACACCAGAGCCGACTAAGCCTACCCCCCCAACCTCGCAAGGGTGTGGCAAATCGCAGACCTTTAAGGGAGCGTTCGACAAGGAAATTGAAGCGGCTAAGGTTAAGCGAAAATATCTTTTAGTACCTCCCTATAATTATGACCCGAATAAGCCTTATGGAGTCGTGTTTTGGTACCATGGAGCCGGGTCATCACCAGAAACCACCCGGGGAGTACCTAACTATAACCATTCTCCCAACTTAGAAAAGCTGGCTGGAGACAATACGTTTTTTATTCACCCAAGAAACATTTCTGGTACGTCAATTACCTGGGATCATGGAGTCCCAGGGCGTGATATTAGCCTTTTTGATGCGATTCATGCTGACCTTTTGAAGTCTTATTGTATAAATCCAGACAAGGTTTTTATTATCGGTGTGAGTAATGGCGGGCTATTTGTAAATGTGCTTGCAAGCGCAAGGCCAGAGCAAGTTAAAGGGGTTGTAGCGGTTGCTCTCCCAGGTTTAGGTGGAAATTGGCGGAAGGTTGCGATGCGAAATATGCTCGTGCAAGATGACCGAGACCAGTTTGCCAGTGCACAGTCGTCAGCCCGTAAAATGGCAAGTGACCAAGGTTGTAAGGTCGAAAACGGAGATTTATCCCCCAAATCACCGAATCAGTGCCTTGAGTTTAAAGACTGTAGCGTGCCAGTCGCATTTTGCCCATGGAAGGTTTTGCCAGGCTGGAATCCCCATGATTGGCCACGTTTCGCTAACGCGGATGAACAAATTTGGAAGTTTTTAAACCCTTAGCAAAGGAATTTGGATGTTACTGAGTGAGTTACTACCAACTCTCGATCAAATTGCACCGTTAAAATTCGCGGAGTCATGGGATAATGTGGGTCTGCTTGCTGGCAATAGAGAGTCAACCGTAAAAAGAGTATTACTTACCATTGACTTAACGAAAGCCGTTGCTGGGGAAGCGATAGCATGGAAGGCTGATTTAATTGTTGCGTACCATCCCCCCATCTTTAAACCCCTAAAGCGGCTTGATTTTACTTCCCCCCTAGGAATGGTTTTAACCAAAGGAATAGCCATTTATTCACACCATACAGCCCTTGATGTGGCTGATGGTGGTACTAATGATATTCTCGCAGATGCGGTTGAAATGACGGGTAGGCGTCCCCTAAAATCTGTAGAGATAGCCGACAATCCCCATGTCGGAATGGGGCGAATCGGCAAAATCGCGAGGATGTCGAGGCGTGACTTAGCTGAAAAAGTAAAAAAATATTTCGGATTAGAAAGTTTGCTCGTAGCAGGGTCACTAGATCTTCCTGTTGAAAGAGTCGCGGTATGCGCAGGTGCTGGTGGTGAGTTGATACATCAAGCCATCAAGCTCGGAGCGGATGCCATCATTACAGGTGAGCTTAGGCATCACGACGCCTTACATGTTGCTCAACATGGGCTAACAGCATATTGTTTAAGACACTCTACCAGTGAGCGTAAAGTCCTTCAGCCCCTTGCAGATAAAATTAGGAAGTTCCACCCCAACCTGGAATATGTTGTGAGCGAACAAGATCAAGATCCATTCGAGTTTTTATGACGAAAGTAAAAAAGGATATTTTGATTGTAGTTGGCTTATTTATTATCGGATTTGTCACCTATTTTCCGATGTTAAATGGCCCATTCTTTTTTGATGATGAACATTTTATCTTAAAAAATACGTTGGTTCATGCTCTTTCCAATCTTTTTAAGATCTATGTATCAAGTGTAACGGACGGTGCCCACATAGCGGGCAATTTTTATCGCCCAAATCAACAAGCCGTCTATGCAGTACTTTATAGCCTTTACAAGGACTCTACTTCTATTCCGTATCATCTTGTAAGTTTAGTTCTACATTCTCTAAATTCATGTCTCCTATTTTTTTGGCTAAGAGCCTTAAATTTATCGCGGATGGCCGCAGTTGCAGGCGCGTTACTTTTTTTAGTGCACCCGGTTCAAGCGGAAGCGGTGTGTTATATTTCAGGATTAGCAGACCCGCTTTCCCTTTTTTTTGTCCTCATAGTTTTAAATTTAGTTACAAATTTAGATTCAAAAATTAAAATACTTTGTACGGTAGTTTCGACCATGCTTGCTCTCTTAAGTAAAGAAAATGCCGTAATTTTAGCGCCTTTTATGGCTCTTTGGTTTTTATATAGGTCCATAAGTCTGAAAAAATTTCCCACTCGTCGTGAAATAATCGTGACCATACTTGTTTCCATCTTGTGCTTAGCGAGTGCGCTACTAAAGTTCACAGTTTTTAAGTTTTCAGATGGCTCTGGTCTCACAACTCAAGTGAACGCCTATACAGAGAACTTGTGGTTAAGAATCACAACATTTATTAGTATTTTACCAGAATACGCGAGCCTTTTAGTTTGGCCTGCACATTTGTTTTACGAAAAACCATACACCGCATACCCGAGTTTATTTACAGTACAAGGTGGGGTAGGTCTTAGTATTGTGTTAATGTTTCTGGTCAGTCTCATATTTGCGAAAAAGAGTCCTAGACTTGCTTTAGGCTCTAGTATGAGTGCTGTCGCATTATTACCTTTTAGCGGCATTATCCCACTGAATGCGATGTATCTAGAGCATTGGCTCTACTCTGTAATGATTGGATTAAGTTTAATTGTAGCACTTATGCTTGATGCATTGATGTCTAAGTCCAAATATTTTAGCTACCTATTTTTATCTATTTTACTCAGCTTAAGTGTACGGTCCCATGCCCGGAGTAAGGAATGGGCAGATATTGAGAAGTTTTATTTAAATGAAGTTGCACATTCTGGTAACTCAGGGCGCATCTATAATAACCTTGGAATGTACTACGCAGATAAGGGGCTGAGTCAAAAGGCTTTAGAGTATTATTTACTAGCGAGTGAAGGAGATACGGGGAAGCTTTTTCCGCAGCCCCATCATAATTTAGCAATTGCCTATTTTAATGCGGGAAAACCAGATGCTGCACTTGCATCAATTAAGCGAGCATTAAGTTTAGATCCTAACTTTATTTATAGTCTAAGATTACTTAGAGATTACTATGGTGCGATGAATGATGCAGTCAAGCAACGTGCGGTCGATGAGTTTATCATCCGTGCAGAAAACGGTGAAAAACTAATGTTTGAGGAGCTTCAGGGTAGGTTATTTTAATATAGAGGTCATTCGGGCTGTATTCTGAAACTCGAATTGACCAAAAGATGATGAAAAATTTTGTTTGCACGGGCAATCGAGGAATTAAGGAGTCCAAACACACCTTATACCAGAGGGGGGGTATTGGTCAAAATCACCGTTCATAATGGCTGCGAAAAGACCCGCGTTTTGCTGCGAATTTGAACCATCCCAAGAGTAATGTCCACCGCGAATCAAAGTACCACCTTGACCCGCATTACCAGGAAAAAAGGTACCCACTCCTTGTGTAGAATTCCAGTTATCATCCCACCAACTTTTCTGTGAGTTTAAAGGAACTAGATCTGATCTTGGCGTGGACGTCGTTCCTGTAAATGCAGTGTACTCAATCGCATTAGTAGTTCCCGCATGTGGTTTGTCATACTTGTTCAGAGGATAATCGACTACTTGCCCTACATTACCTCCTAAGTCCCAGATGATATTACCATTGGAGAGTGTTTTTGTTCGTCTCTGCTCAAAAGCTTGGGCTCCCTGTGTGGTCCGAGTCGTGCAACTGGTCGCGACCCAAGCTTTAGAATCATCTGCATCAGCGGCGCAGGAGCTAGCGGGGATGTTATCACTATGCCCCTTAACAAGTGATCCACTCCCCACAGCACCACCACTCCAATTTGAACCTACATTCGCGGCGTTTGTCGCAAGTGTCATCCATTCTGCATTTTTAATGAGGTGGTAGTTAGCGCCCAAACTATTACATTTTGCGTAGGCTATTTGCTGAGAGATATTGTTTTGTGGCGCCGTAGTTGGTAGTGAAACAGGATAATTCTGTAAATCGGCCGTATAGGAGGAAACATACTTTTGGACACAAAATGCCGTTGTGCCATAGGTCGGGTCCCCAGGCACTAGAATCCAGACGCCACCTGCGGGGAGAGCGCTACAGGCTGGCATATTTTTAACTGCAGCAGCACTAGAATACCAGTGATCTGCTTGGTAGGCATATACGGCGAAGTAAAAAGAGGTTGTTTGTCCGATCGTCGTAATATAATCGAGTGACGTATTGTTTCCTACGTAAATAATTTGATCACTACCTTGTGCTCCTGTTGAGTAGATCGTTCCATCAGTAGGAACCCAACTTACAGCTTGAGTTGTATTCATCACTACAATGTATCCCGTTGCTCCAGCCGCTGCGCTCCAATTGAGAGTAACGCCACCAACTGTATAGTTTAAATAGGCTGAAGTCATGACCGGTGTAGCTGGACGAACATAAATCGGAGGTAAACCTGGAGGTGTAAAACTTGGAGTTTGTAGGTTCCCTACTTCGCCGTATGCAGCGCTTCCAGCAATGACGTCCGCCG
>JACCDO010011847.1_pt1 | contig 18988 bp, 18 predicted proteins | sample 7446101 | NCBI WGS metagenome assembly JACCDO01 (sample SAMN15323440, study PRJNA562643) | freshwater metagenome | isolation source: river surface water | place: USA:Blue River Watershed | collected 2017-08-16 | reverse complement strand
CCACTTTTCTTAAAAGTGGATTATCTAATGTTTTTGCTCCACTTTTCTTAAAAGTGGATTATCTAATGTTTTTGCTCCACTTTTCTTAAAAGTGGATTTATAAATCTTTGTCACCTTTATCAACGACAATATTTTTTGTAATATTTCTAATAATCTTATCTTCTTTTTCCAAGTCATTATCCCCCGATCCACCAAATGATTCTATTATTAATTTATGATATTGTGTTGAATATTTTGAATGGTACTCATTATAATCAGGATGTTTTTCTTTAAACTTTTGAATCAACCTCGCATTTTTGGTTGCAACCTTTTTAATCACTTTGCGAATTTTATCCTTTTCCTCATCCTTTTCCCATTTATCTTCATCTTTTATGTAAATAGTTTCTCTCTTTTTATCAGTACAATGAACCGGTCTTTGAGTAACATCTAATGCATTTAAATTCTTAACAATGATATTAGAAATACCCTCTACATAACCGATTTCTCCCATCTTTTCTAGATCAGATAATTGAAGTTGTATAGATTCAACAAAATCCATAATATTCATCGCATCTTTGCACGTCTCGTTGAGAAAGAATTGCAGATTGAATGCCTTATTATGTGAATTAGTATGTGTTGTATTATGTGTAGTATGTGTACCATTTTCGATTACTTTCATCATCATACTTTTCATATCAGAATTCTCTTTCATTAAATATTTCATAAATTCCTTAAGCTCTTGTGTTTCATTTATTTGCGTAGGATCTGCTATTTCCAACGATTCTTTTTCTGTGTTACATTTTTTTTTATGTCTCCATAATCCAGAATTATCCTTATATAATTTTCCACAATTATCGCATTCATATGAGTTTTTTTGAGTATTTTCCATTGATAAACATTGCGAAACAGTACTTATGTGTTTTTTGGTGTTGATATGACGACTGTAATCATTTTTATTACACGTATTAAAGTCACATTTTTCACATACATAAGTATGGAGTTTTTTTGAGTTTTTTTCATTGCTAAACATTGATATATATAGCAATGAAAAAAACTCTTAATTTTTGAACACTAAAAAATAAAAATTTTACCGTCACAAAATAAAAATTATATTTTAGGTGCCCAGACCATAAAAATTAATTATGGTAACAAATATATAATTTGGGGTAAAGTATTTCAACTTTTGAATTCTGGACATTTATAAATGTCCAATTTTGGAATTTCCAAAAAAGTCTTCAAAAACACATCAAAAAATCGATACTACACGTGTAGGACCGTTTTTAAACCACTTTTACAACAAATATCTACATTATGTAGTATTTTACATCCTTTCTCATTTAAAAATTGCGCTTTTTGTTATATTTTCTTTTATGAAAATTTCCTTCTACACCACACTTATCATCTCTACTTCTTACAATAGAATAAAATATTACATAAAATTATTTATATAAAATTATACGATTGGACTATTTGTTACGGTAGTTGGAACACTATTCGTAACCGTATTAGGCAAGCTATTAGTTATTGTAGTTGGTACAGATGTTTCTGTGATTATCGTAGATGGAGTATTAGTTACGGTAGTTGGTACAGATGTTTCTGTTATTATCGTAGATGGAGTATTTGTTACTGTAGTTGGTACAGATCCAATGCTAGAACTATTTACTAGTGGTTTCACCGGTTTTACTACTCCTGCCACAACAACTGGTGGTGGCTTTACAAAAGGTTCTTCTTTTACAGGGCTTGAAACCGCGTTTTTTGTCTCTTTTATAATTTTAGAGGCTTCCGTTTTTAATGCTTCTATTTGTTTTTGCGTGGTCTCTAAAATTTTTGATTCAACTATTGCTTCATATAATTTAACCCCATTTACATAATCTGTTTCACATTTAACGTATAAATCTACTATTAAACGTCTACTTTTTTCAACCGCTTTTTGTAAAGAATCTTCTGTTAACTTAGGATTCACTCGTATTACTTTTTTGTTTGAATATGGGTCAACTACATATGTAAATAATTCATTTATTACTGACAATAACTTAGATTGATTATCTGCTGCAGTTTGTATCATTTTTTTAGTATTTTCGGCATAATCAAGAAACAGTTTATCTTTCATATTCATAGTATATTTAGTTTTTAAAACAGGATTCGCACCTTGACATCCAGGCCTTTTATTGTAATCTCTCAATTTGATATCACTAAATTTAGTTATTTCAGATGGCATAGTTTCATTGCCTGTAAAAGCCGTATAAAATAACTTTAAATCTTTCATAAATTGTTTTTTAGTTGCATCTGACATTCCAGTGAAATTTCCATTGGAATAATCATAATTATCATCAAGATATAGCTTCATAAGTTCTGTAATACCCGGCTCATCAGAAAGCGTTTTATCAATACCGGTCTTAGTAGAATTCATATCACATACTTTTGGCTCTAACGATACATTGCCTGTAGTTTGATCAATTTGTTCACCCTTTTTAAGAGCTCGTATTCTATTATCACAAATATTTAATTTATATAATTTTCTATCAACGCCTTTAGGAATTTTATCCTTTTCAAGTAATCCCGTTTTAACCGTTTGACCGGTAGCATCTTTATAAGTATAGACCGGGTTGATCGTCATTACAATCGCCGCAAATACGTGTGCAATTTTAACATAGAATTTTGCGATTCCAATACAAACACGTTTTTTTCGAATACTTTTTTGAGCATCATTTGAAATATCTAAACTTTCAAGATTATCCTTGTTAATAAAAATAATTTTTTCTTTATTAAGCACATTAACTTCACTACCTTCTTTTATTCGTTGTGCAAGATATGTTACCTCCATATCATTAAAATACCTTTCAATAATATCAGAAGTAAGAACAACCAATTTATCACAATAAGCTTTCTCAGAAAGTTTGCTTAAACTCTTAAAATCCATTGTTAAGATATAATATGTGGCAATATAATCGATTACATCATAAAAGTTCTTAAATTCTTTTTCAGCAGTATCACTTGTATTACTAGAATTAGATGTAGATGACGCAGTATTTCCCATATACTATACTATTTTAAAAAAAAATAAATATAAAAATGCAAATAAATTATAATAAAATTGAATTGAAATTATTTTATCTGTTGAAAGATAAAATAATGATGAGCAAAGATAAAAGTCAAAAACGGAAAAATAGTATTGTAAACAAGACTGAACTATGGAACATATTTGATTCAGAAATAGAAAACCCAAATAAGCAAACAGTCCCATTAGAGTGTATTTATGGAGGAGGCAACAGAGAAGTTTGTGAAAGATGTGAGAGTATTTTAGCATTTTCAGAAGAAGGATTTTTAGCTTGTACAAATAATAAATGTGGAATTATTTATAAAGATTTAGTAGATCACGCAGCTGAATGGAGATATTATGGAGCAGATGATAATCAAAATTCAGACCCAACTAGATGTGGTATGCCTATAAACCCTCTATTGCAGGAATCTTCATATGGGTGTAAAGTATTGTGTTATGGTCCAATGTCGTATGAAATGAGAAAAATTAGACGGTATACCGAGTGGCAATCAATGCCGTATAAAGAGAAATCACAATATGATGAATTTCAAATTATTACAAATATGGCACAAAATGCTGGCATACCAAAGATGATAATCGACGATGCCATCATCTATCATAAAAAAATTTCAGAGTATGAATTAACATTTAGAGGTGATAATAGAGACGGGATTTTAGCCGCTTCTATATATATATCTTGTAGAGTAAATAATTATCCTAGAACGGCAAAAGAGATCGCTTCCATATTTAAATTGGATGTAACAAGCGCTACAAAGGGTTGTAAAAACGCTCTTGCAATTATTAATAACTTGGAGAAAGATATGGATAATAAAGAAAAGACTAATTTCGGTAAAACAAAACCGGAAGCATTTATTGAACGATATTGTAGTAAGTTAAATATAAATAATGAGTTAACAAAACTTTGTCAATTCATTTCAATGAAAATAGAAAAGATGGATATAATGCCTGAAAATACACCCCCATCTATTGCAGCAGGCGTTGTCTATTTCGTAGCGCAAATATGTAAATTAAATATTAGTAAAAGGGACGTTAAAAATGTTAGCGAAACAAGCGAAGTAACGATAAACAAATGCTTCAAGAAGCTAGAAAAGATATCGAAGGACGATTGTATTATTCCGGCGGCAATATTAAAAAAATATAATTTAGAACTGAAATAAACGCTTTTAAATATGTAATATATTTTAAAAATATAAATCTTGTGATTATTTCTTTTTGAATAATTTATACAACTCCTGACTTGTTTTGTAAATTCTTTTTTTATTGTGCTTCTTTATTTTTTGGAATATTTCGAAAAATTCTCTTTCTAATTGATCCAATTCATCACTTTCGTTTACTTCACCGCAACATCTATTTTTTAAATCTTCGATTTCGTTGATAAGTTGAGGATCCACGACTGCATCTTCATTTCCTATTTTACTATTATCAATATCTGATTCCGCTTTTTCATAAAGAAACCCAGATTTTCCGCATAAATTTTCATTATTTCTACAATGTATTGCGAAATTTGGAAGAGGTTGAATTCTATCACTTTTAGGAGATACATTGGTTGTAAACATTTTACACAATCCAAGCTCAAAATGTTCTTTTTTATTTGGAATATAAAATTTACACGAAGAACAAGGAGGATCAAAAGCCATAATAATATTAATTAATGAAAATAATAGCAAATATCGTAACATCACTAAGTATATTATTACTACTAATATCTTTAAATATATTTTAAATGGTTATTTATTAGATAATAACATAAATATTCCAATGTTAGAGTTATAAATCAAAAAATAAAAACTTTAATAAAACTATAAATGTCTCTTGAAAAAAGCGAAGTAAAGGAAGAACATACCTTTGTTCCAAAACGCATTTTTATTGTTCCATATAGAAACAGGGTTCAACATAAATTCTTTTTTAGCAAATATATGAGTTTTATACTTGAAGATAAAGATGATTACGAAATATATTTCTCTCATCAGTGCGATGCGCGGACATTTAATAGAGGAGCAGTTAAAAATATAGGTTTTATTGCTGCCAAAAATAAATATCCTGAACATTACAAAGATATTACTTTCATATTTAATGATGTAGATACCATTCCTTTTCATAAGATTTTTGACTATGAGACCACACACGGAGTCGTAAAACATTATTATGGTTTTAAGTATGCACTAGGCGGTATAGTTGTAATGAAAGGTGCGGATTTTGAGAAAACAAATGGTTTCCCTGGATTTTGGGGCTGGGGAATGGAAGACAATGTATTGCAAAAGAGATGTCAAGCAGTAGGACTACACATAGATAGAAGTGTATTCTATAATATTGGCAGTCCAGAGATCCTGCAATTATTTGATGGCATATCGCGGATTATTAGCAAAAAAGATCCATGGCGCGGAGAGAACGATAGTGGGGTAGATGGTCTTAGATCAATTACTCAATTAAAATACACCGTAGACGAAAAATCGGAAAACCCAACAGATAACATATTTGTTGTTGAGAATTCAAGAATAAAGGTAATAAACATTTCTACGTTTCTAACACATATTCCATTCGGTTCAGAAGAATACTATAATTATGATTTGAGAGAACCTAAACGTAAAATTATACACCCAGACAAAATTAGAGAGACAAAAAAAACGGTTATTTCTACAAACGATTGGACAAATATACCATATTATCCAACAACTTTAGAGAAAAAGGAAAATATTGTAAAATATTTGATGTCTATGGGTAAACAAGTTCCGCAGACATTGTTAAATGAAATTTCTGATGCGAAAAAAATCGAAATACAACAAGATTCGTTTAATAATTTTAATGCAAATCAAAATAATCAAAATAATCAACAAATATATCAACCACACGTACAAAGCTCAAGATTATCAAAAATCCCCACACAAATGGCAAATCAACAACATTATTACAATAGACCTCCTCCGCCTCCAAACAAATATTCGCCAGAGTATGCGGCATATATAGGAGCAAAACCTAGAGCTCAAGCGAGTGCTCGGATCCGATTGGGAGGAGCGTTTTAATCCAATCCACCTTTGGGAAAGGTGGAGCCAAACCCTTAAGAAAATGTTATAGCTAATTTGGCTCCACCTTTTCTAAAGTGAGTGGTTTCAAATTTATTAAATCTTTGGCTCCACCTTTTCCAAAGTGAGTGGTTTCAAATTTATTAAATCTTTGGCTCCACCTTTTCCAAAGGTGGATTAGGTGGAAATTTGTGCCACACATAAACCATTTCAGTATAATCATTTTGCCGTTTCGATTTTTTAAGTGGAAATACTTCGTGAGCTTCTCCTAACAAACCCTTTAAAACATTATCATATACCTCTTTGCATATATTAATAATATAATGACCTCCTTCTTGAAGACCATTATACGTTTTACTAAATAATGGTTTATAGAACTTTTCATCCATCTCCTTTTTCGATCCATATTTCACATTATTAGCATATTTTTCAATAAAATAATACGGCGGAGACGAGAATACTGTGTCGTACACATACCCTTCGTATTCTACTTCTAACGCGTCACAAAATCGCGTATTAAAAAACGTCGCACATTTTGTATTTAAATAGGCAATCATTCTTTGGTAAGGCTCTTTCAATTCGGTATTTATTTCAACGCCATAAAATGCGTCCAAGTTTAATGCAGCCGCTGCAACCGTGGAGCCACCCCATCCAGCACAAAAATTCAAAACCCGTTTTGCATTATATTTTGTATAGATTTCCATACAGTTTAGGGGGCGCATTATATTGATTGCGCTAATGCATATATTATAGACTTCCTTCAAGACAATGTATTCATTTTTAGTGTTGTTTTTATTTTTAACATCTTTATAATATTTTAACATTGTTTGAATAAATTGTTTTTTTTTAAAATCTTCTATATTTTGCAGAAATTCATAGAAACTAACATCATATTTACCTTTTGTTTCTAGACGTTGCACAAAAGTAAAATAGTCGACTACATTATTTCCGATGCGAGAACGTGGTCCTATAGTATGTGCATCCTTTCCTATTTCGATCAATTGATTCATATCTTTTTCTAGATTTTGTAATGTTATATTTTTTATTTGTTTGGCAATATAGACCTTATCTAGAAGACTTTCCATATACACTTTTGTTAATATTATTTTTCCATAATAATAACAAATAAGCAACTTTTGAAAAAGTTGCGCAAAACAATAAAACAATAAAACAACTTTTGAAAAAGTCGTGCAAAACGAATACTACTTCTTATAAGCTTTATTATAATCCAACATATATTTCTGAAAATTAGTAACCTTTTTCTCGATATCACTATAGTCTTCTTTTTGTACAACAGTTAATGGAATGATTAAGTACCAATTATCCTCTCTCTGTAATTTAAACCAATATTTGTCTATTTTAAAATCATTGTTACTAGGTTCTTTGATTAATTTTTGTATACCATCTTTATAATTTTGTATAAGCTTATCATAATAAGTATTTTTAACTATATAACCAGTAGTTGTTTGACATCGAAATACTTTTATACAGCAATTATTTACCGGCGTATAAGGGATCATATTATTACCGGCAACAATAACAACGTCCCAATTAATATTTGAATCCAAAAAGGTTTGTATTTGATTTAAAAATAATGCGGGATCTAGAAATTCAATGTCGTCTTCGCAAATAAATACGCTGTCATAATTATTTTTTTTAGCCAATTCTACGCATTTTAAATGACTCATACTGCAACCCAACGCACCATTATCTAACTTGACAGCCTTAAATCTCTCTGTGTTTATTAGACCTATCTTATCTAGTTCTTTTTTGACGTGTTCATTACGATCGGGTCTGCTATCTAAATTTATATACATAACAGGAATTTTGTTGAATATCATATTATAAATATTAAAAGTATTCTATTTAAATTTTAAATAAATATAAATATTTTATAAAATAATATAAATGCTTTAATAATATAACTATAATGTCTATACCTAAAATAATTCACCAATTATGGATTGGTAATAAGCCGGCACCAATTCAATTAATGAATACTTGGAAAGAAAAAAACCCAGATTTTGAATACATATTTTGGAACGAAGAAGAATTCGTAAAACGCAAAATGGTTTTTAAATGTCAAGAAAAAATTGACGGAATAGAAGAAATAAATGGAAAGGCCGATATATTGAGGTGGGAAATATTATATAAATTTGGCGGTGTATTTCTAGACGCGGATTCCATATGTATTGAACCTATTGATGATGAATTATTAAATAAAAAATGTTTCGCAGGTTGGGAACAAGAAGAAGCTAGACCCGGGCTAATAGCAACAGGCACAATGGGTTTTCCTCCAAAACATCCGTTAGTAAAAGGTGCAATCAACTGGATATTAAATAACGAAGTAAGTCAGGAAAAGGCGCAGTTAATGGCTTGGCAATCAGTAGGGCCTGGATTATTGACGAGAATGTATAATACAGGCGAGTTTAAGGATTTGCACATATTTCCTAGTTATACATTTTTGCCAATACATTTAACTGGTATGGAATACAAAGGTCACGGTAAGATTTATGCATTTCAAGCGTGGGGATCTACCAAACAAAGTTACGATAATATGAACAATATGGTTTTACCCGAACAGTTTTTAGCACCACCAAAAGAAAAGAGTGTGAGTGTTCTAGTTTCTAGTTATAATACCCCTGCTAAATATGTGAAAGATTGCTTAGATTCTATTAAAAACCAGATAGGTTATTTTAATATTGAATTAGTATGGATCAATGATGGGTCGGACGCACTTAATTCAAAACTGTTAAAAAATTTATTGGATAATTTTATGAAACTATCAAGATTTATTACATTGGTATATGAAGTAAATGAAACAAATAAAGGGATAGGTTATTCATTAAATAAAGGTATCCAATTGTGTAGTAATGAATTGATTATAAAAATGGACAGCGATGATATTATGGTAAAAAATAGAATTCAAAGACAAATGGAATTTATGGAATTAAACCCAAGTATAATGATTTGCGGCTCTCAGATAAATTGCTTTAAAGATGATATTACTAATATATTATCAGTTACGAATCACCCGCAGATATTAACCTGGGCGCAATATAAAGAGAACCCTTCACATTGGTTTGTTAATCACCCATCCTTGTGTTATCGTAAATCAGGTATTTTAGAAATTGGAAACTATGATTCCAACAAATCAAGAATGACTGAAGATTTTGAAATGGCCTTGCGTATGTTGAAACGGTTTGGATGCGTATGTAATTTACCAGATGCGCTATTATATTATAGATTACACGAAAAGCAAGTTACAAATAATGGTGGGGTCGAAGGTAGAGGACACTGGCATCAAGTTAGAGTAAAAATTATAGAAGAATTAATAAATTCATAAAGCGGAAAAATAAATTCTATCTCTGCAATGCCTAGTCCCTTTAACATTTTCTCAAAGGTAGCTATTATTTTGCTCCACTTTTCTCAAAAGTGGAATAATGAGTTAAATAGTTAAAGATTATATCTTTTATATTAATAATGAACAATATAAACGATATCAAAAATATTTTTTATATAAATTTAGACACACGCCCAGATAGAAGAGTGTTTTTTGAAAACCAAATGAAGATGTTAAGATTAAGAGCAACGCGTTTTAATGCTATTAAAAATAGTTGTGGTGCAGTTGGATGTAGTTTAAGTCATTTGGCACTATTAAAATATGCAAAGCAACACAATCTTGATCATATTTTAATAATGGAAGATGATATTATGTTTTTAAATCCTCAATTATTTATGCGTAATTTAAATACATTTTTGGCAAATCACAAAGATTTTGATGTACTACTAATTGCGGGTAATAATATGGGTGAATATACTAGAATAGACGAAAATTGTGTTAAAATACAAAAATGTCAAACCACTACGGGGTATTTAGTAAAAAGCCACTATTACGATAAATTAATACGCAACTTCGAAGAAGGTGTAAATAATTTAATAAAAAATATAAACTTAATGAATCAATATGCAATAGATCAGTATTGGACTGAACTACAATTAGTAGACACTTGGTACTTATTGACACCATTAACAGTTTCACAAAAACCAGATTATAGTGATATTGAAAAAAGGCGCATCAATTATAATCAGGTTATGTTGGATTTAGATAAAACGAAGTTACGGCAAATGAGATATATTCAGGAGCAAAAAAAGTTACCACATCCAATGAATTCAATTATCCACCTTTAGGCAACGCCCACCTTCGGTTAGAAAAGGTGGAGCCAAATTTTTTTAAGAGGTAGAGTCAAACTTTTTAATATGTAAAGTGAAAGTTTTTTATATAGAGTGAAACTTTTTAATATATAAACCCAAAGTTTTTTAAGAGGTAGAGTCAAATTTTGGCTCCACCTTTTCTAAAGGTGGAAAAGGTGGAAAAGGTTATATTTTGCCTTCTTTTAACAATAAAGGGAAGTCGCTTAGTTCGATGTCAGTGAAAAATTTGTTTGTCGCTAATGGAATCATATCTTTTTTATATATTTCATTTAAATGGAAACCAATTGCATAATCTTCCAAAAACTCTCTTTCGATGAATTCCCTCTTTGAAAGTAAATGAGTGATTGCCGATCTAGAGAGAAAGTAAAAACGACCGCTACAGTACTGAGTTACATATAATGGTAGAACCCTTGGAAGTTCTGGATGTATTCTATGATACTCTGATAAATAGGGTTTTTGTATGTCAACGACATACCCGCCATAGTGTGGTTTAGGTCTTTTATTTGATATTAACTCGATTGTATTGTCGAAAAATTTTGGATTGACAAGTATTTGATCGTCGTCTGTTTTAAATAAATATTTAAAATAAAATGTTTCATAAATAGCTTCATAGGAAGCCATAACCTTTTTAGGTAATGAATTATAATCATCTGCTACTTTAACCCATAGCACGTTATTTTCGTTGTCGAATTTATAATGTGTATCTAGATCTTCCGCTCCAATGACGTGATAATAACGCAAATAGGTAGGAATATGTGGCAGCCAAGTCATCTTTTGGAATACAGCCTTCTTTTGATACTTCTTACAATTCATAATCAACATTATAAATTCTTGTTCGATCATATAAAATATTAATCTATGTGTATTTAATATTTTATTAAATACATTCTATATTTTAGATTTTAGAAAAAATATATGAATGTATATGTGAAATATACGATTAAATTAATGTATAAAAAATAATATAAAACACAAGTAACTAATATTATTCGTAAATAAATATTATAAAAAATATCATAAATTAGAAATGATAATTTTAATTTATGGAGGAAAGGGATGGATAGGATCTCAATTTGTTAACTTATTAAAAAATACACAATTAACTTATCATATAGGTGAAAGTCGTGTGGATGATAATAATTCACTAACAGATGAAATAAATATAATAAAACCCACTCATATCATATCATTTATAGGTAGGACTCACGGGAAAATAGGGAAAAAGGAATATTCTACAATTGATTATTTAGAACAAGAAGGTAAACTAGTAGAAAACATAAGAGATAATTTATATTCACCATTATTATTAGCAGAAATATGCTCTAAAAATAACATACATTACACCTACTTAGACACAGGTTGTATATTTAATTATGATACAGATGATCAATATGGAGTGGAAGTAAATGGGTTTGTTAGTAATTCATTACCGAACTTTTTTGTTTCTTCTTATTCTGTTGTAAAAGGATTCACTGATCGTATTATGCATTTATATTCAAATAATGTATTAAATTTACGTATTAGAATGCCTATTGCAAATAATAAAAATCCTAGAAATTTTATAACAAAAATTGTAAATTATGAAAAAATATGTTCTATACCAAATTCTATGACGGTTTTACCAGAATTGTTACCTTTTATTATTGATATGATGGAAAAAAGAATTACAGGAACAGTTAATTTTGTAAATCCAGGATTGATTAGTCATAATGAAATATTAGAAATGTATAAAGAAATCGTAGATCCAACATTTACTTGGCAAAATTTTTCGCAAGAAGAACAACGAAAAATATTAGCAGCAGATCGTTCAAATAATTTTCTAGATACAAAACCATTAGAATTATTATACCCGTCTATAAGAAATATTAAAGATTCAGTACGTCAAAATTTAATAGAATATAAAATGAATTTGGAACCAGAAATGAATTTATTAATCACAGGAGGTTGCGGATTTATTGGAAGTAATTTTATTAATAACTATTTTCCCAAAAATAAAATAAAAAAAATAGTAAATATAGATGCAATGTATTATTGTGCGGATGAAGAAAACGTAAACGAAACAATACGAATGAATAAACAATATATATTTAAAAAGGGTAATATATGTGATTATGAATTTATAGAAAAAATATTAAAAGAATATAGTATTACACATATAATACATTTTGCGGCACAATCACACGTACAAAATTCTTTTGATGACTCCATACAATTTACATACGACAATATATTGGGAACACATACATTATTAGAAGCGTGTAAAAAATATGGAAAAATCGTTAAATTTATTCACGTATCTACAGATGAAGTATATGGTGAATCAATGAATACAGTTGAAGAAATCCATAAAACAGAACATTCCATACTATGTCCTACAAATCCATATGCTGCAACAAAAGCGGGTGCAGAATTATTAGCACAATCATATAATCATTCTTTTAAAATGCCAATTATTATAACAAGAGGTAATAATGTATATGGACCGAATCAGTATCCTGAAAAATTAATACCAAAATTCATAAAATTGTTAAAGGAGAATAAAAAAGTTACTATACAAGGAGATGGTAGTAATGTTCGTGCTTTTTTACACGTAAACGATACTGCGTCGGCATTTGAAATAATATTGGAAAATGGTAGAATTGGAGAAATATACAATATTGGATGTGATGATGGTATGGAATATTCTGTATTAGAAATCGCGAAACTTTTAATTAAATTTATTAAAAATACGGAAAATTACGATGAATGGATAGAATATGTAGAAGATCGTCCATTTAATGATAAACGATACTATATTAGCAATAAAAAATTAAAAGAATTAGGTTGGGAAATAAAAGAAAACTTTATGGATTGTCTACAAAAATTATGTTAGATAATTAAATGTTTATTTATTTGATGATAAATAAATATTTATTTGAATAATTTATAATTAACCCATCCACGCACATACAGAAACATAATCGCAATTATACTGATTTGACAAAAAACTGCGTCCATTTATATTTTGCCAATTTAACTCACGAATCACTATATTATCACTATGATTTTTAACCATATAATTAAAGTATAATTCATATTCAGAAGCTCCAGATTCATAAAAATTAAACTGATATTTTTTATGTTCTTGAATACAAGTTATAAACGCTTGCCAAAATGGTTTTTTATGATATTCTTCAACAATAGCAAATAATTCATCTATATATTTTTTACTAAATAACATATGATGACAAATACCGCTTTTAGTATGAACCTTTGAGAAACTATTATGCAACGAATTCATATGTGTAAAATAAGGTATATGATGCTCGTTTCCGGTTGAGAATATAGGTTTATCGTCCTGCATAAAACTTATAGGTTTTAAAAAGAAAACATCCGCATCTATTACCAAGTAATTATCAAGAATACCTTCGATCAATTTTCCAGCGTATAATTTAATTAGTTGTTGAAAATACCAACCATTTCTATTTTTTTTCCCGTTATGTTCAGCAAAATAATTAGATATAAAATCCTTAAATGGAAAAATATTTTCGTCAATTACAATACAATCATCTATCTTGATATCTAAATTGCACGTTACTATGTAAATATTTCTATAACCTATAACATTTTTTTTTGTATATTCAATTTGTTGACTAAATCTTGAAAGTTCATTCGGTCCTAGCGGAATAACAATATCAAAGCTCATATAATAACACAAATAATATATTTATATTGTTATTATAATATATAATAACAGTATCTATTCGTATATTAACATTTTCTGATAAGGTTTTATTACATCTACAACACTTATTTTATTTCTATAACGGATACTTCTTTTGAATTAAAGTTGTATAATTTTATAGGGTTATATTTTTTACATGGAAGATAATCACAACTTAATGGTCTTCCATCTCCATCCTGAATATCAGTATCATCTTGTTTTTGATTACAACAATTACATATTAAAATGTATTTAAATTTTTTGCATTCAACTATATAATCTAAAAATTTGTAAATATTAGCTAAAGACCAATGTTGTATAACATCTTTCAAAATACACAATTCTCCATTTATAATATTTTCTTTATTATTACAAAAATCTAAATGTATAAACGAATATTTTGGGAATGAATATTGTTTTGAATTGTAATCTATAACCTTTTTATAGGTATCATAACCAGTATATGACACATCTAAATCATCATATATTAATTTTCCACATATAAAATCACCGCAACCTAAATCAACCACGGATTTAATGTTATTTTTAGTTATAAAATTTTTTAAAAAAGGAATATAACTGTCTTTGTTATAATCTATAACACTTCCTGCTCCACTACTGCCATTATATTCAGAACTTTCATTATCACCCCATATTTTATTTTCATACAGATTTGTAAAAATTTGTTCCATTATAATAAGTATATACAAATTATATATACTTATTAAACGAGTAATCTGTATTTGAAATGCTAAATGTATAATTTGTTTATATTTAGACAATCCATAATGTTTGGTATTGATGCATAACCTTTGTTGCCCCCATTTTTTCTAATTCTTGATTTACTAAAGAACCTTTGCCACACATATTGGGATCAAACCTATTTTTAAACTCTTGATATATAGGACTATTTTTTCCATCATCCAACCAATCTGGAGAACAAGGCGTATCGTCAATCAATACAACACTTCCTTTTTCCAATAAATGTTTTACACAATTAAATTCTTTTAAATGATGTTCTGCAGAAGGTTGGGGGTTTAAAAAATCAACATCATATGAATCTAAATAAAGAAAATCTATTTTATTTTCAAGCTTTGGCAAATATAATAAAGAATCCGAATGAGTTATTGTAGTTTTATTTGATACCAATTGTCTGGCTTCTGTAACAGATTTTAAAGATAAATCTACCGAAAAAACATTACCACCAAATATATTGACAAATTTATCCCATAACAAAGTTGATTTTGTACCGTGAGCCGCGCAACCAGTTTCAACAAAAATAAAATTATTATCTTTCTTTTTTAATAGACAAATCAAAGAATTATATATAGTATGATAATTAATATGAGTATAAAAATCCCCGTTTTCTCCTCCGGGGATTAGTAAACCATCATTAAAGTTAGCTAAACTTTCGTGGCCCGTTTTTTTTTCTTTTTTATGAAAAAAACATTGTATTAAGTTATCAACTTTTTCGCACATTTAGATATATTTATATAAAACATTATTATATATAAAATCAAACGCGGTTAAATTATCAAAATAAAATTTACACGAAATTTTCTAAATTTTTTGAATGTATATGTAAATTAAAAATAGGCACATTTTTCTCTTCAATTTTTATAAAGGGTTTTTTTATTCCATCAACTTCTTCAAACCATATATTATAATTGTTATATTTAATAACACACGTTTCGTTAATAAAACCTCTTGTGTCGCCTGACATATTTCTAGGATCGACACCACCTAGGTACTGACCAATAGCAGCCGCGTCAAATATAAATGGGAAAATATCTGAATTATTGGAAACAAATTTTTGTTCATCAGTCAAATTATTATTTTTAATAAAAATTGGAAAATTTTGAATAATTCCTGTTTTTTGTTTTATAATTGAAAAATTTTCCATATCATTTTTATCAAAATTATAATTATCTAATATAGTTTTAAATATATTTACATTTGGTATATACATAATGCTCGCAATATTTCTTTTAAAAGTATCAAAGGGTATGTATACAAAGTTTCTATTCACCAAATTAATTAACTCTTCACAGTTATAATAAATAAGCACATCATTTTCTAAATGTATAACATTGGTTATATCGTATATTTTCATAAATTCGTAAATATAAAAAAATCGTAAAGATGTTAATTTCCAAAATCCGTCTCTAAATGTACTATTTAACACAGATTTTGTATTAAAATTATACGATTCATTTAATTCATCTGCATTTATCAAAGTTATTTTTAAATTATGTTTATCAAATTTTGATAGTAAATGTGAATTTGTTATAACATAAATATTTTTGTGCCCTAATTTAATTAGTTGGTCAATATTTGTTAATATGTATTCTTGAAAATTATTCAAACAAGTCAATACGATATTCATATATATTATATATTATTATTATGAATCCACATAAAATACGCAAAATTTTTTATTTCTTTTTAAATATTTAAAAAATTGTTTTAATTTATATTATTATTCGTTAAATTCTTTAAATTTATAAATAACAGTATTTATATAATTATGTTAATTTGTAATCACAATAAAGGCAGACTGGGAAATTCGCTATTTAGACTATTTGCAAATATAGTATTTTTAACTATTCATAGTAATATAAATACATCGCATATTGTCCACGGTTATGCAGCTCCAATTTCTTTAGTTGTCACAGATAATTATTTTATTAGTTTTATGAATAAATTACTTGAAAACATACCGTTGGAAAAAATAGATACGAATACAAATATATTGTTTGATGGGTTTTATCAACATGACAAAATTTTTGTGAAATATAAGGAAGATATTATTAATTATATAGAAACCCATTCGGAATTAATTATTAAAACGGACAGAAATGACACTTATAAAGCAATTGATTTTATTAATTTAAAAATAAACAAAAAATTCAATATTGTCGTTCACTTAAGACTAGAAGATTTTGTAACTATATCACAAGTTATTGATCCAAATTATATTACAATTGTAATTGATAAGATTAACAGAGAATATAACAATGAAACAATTTGTTTTGTTGTTAATAAACCTCAAACAGATATTGAAGTTAAATATATACGTTTTTTTACAGAAAAGTACAGCAATATTGTTGTAGAATCAAATGATGTAATTACTGATTATACAATTATGAGAGAAGCAAAAGTGTTGGTTTGCTCTTGTTCAACACTATCTTGGGCAGCGGCAATTTTATCTAATAGTATAGAAAAAGTCTATATGCCTGATTACAAAAATATTAACGGATCTCACCAAACTTGTAAACAACCAATTTTAAATACTGAATTATACGAAATAAAAACGTGTAGTGTTGAAGAATTGAATAAAATATGTGGTATTTGATAACGTATATGATATGAAAATAATATATAAATAATATATGATATGAAAATACTATATGTTATGATAAGTATATGAATAATATTAAAGTTTTAAGCAGCAGCTTTTGTAATAAAGTTATAATAAATACTTGTTGAGTATTTATAATAGAAAATATTGGGCTATATAGTTTCATTATATAACAATATAATTAATACGACTGTTTAATATATTATTTATTTTATAATTATTTATATTTAATGAATCTAATAGCGCCTTTGTTTCGCCCGGAAAAGAACGATAATACAATTCGTCAAAAGCAATTATGCTTCCTTTACACATTCTAGGTAGCACTTTTTCTATAGAAAATTTAGTAGGTTTATATATATCTAAATCTAAATAAAGTAATGATACCAATTTATGTTTGTTATTTTCTAAAAATACAGGCAATGTATCCATAATATCTCCTTCAACAAATTTAATTCTATTTGCATTTATTTTATTTGATTTAAAATCTTCGTGGATTTTTGCTATTTCTACTAATTCATCTTTTCTAGAAAAAGTAAAATCGCCCTCATTTATTTCTCTATAAACATTTGTATCTTCATCTGTTACTCCAGTAATACCTTTAAATGTATCAAAACCTATAATTTCTCTGAATTCATAATTTGGTTCTAATATTGCCAATGAGTGAAAAAATGAAAATATTCCTCTTCCGCCACACACACCCATTTCAAAAATATCACCTGGTATACCATTGATTAACTTTACTAGTTCATATCTTGCTAAAAAATCAACAAATGCGGTTGTTGGTGCATATTTTGAAAAATCAATTATTTTTTCTATAGAGTGTTCATTTTTATCGTATAAATTTATTAATGATAAATAATAATCGTTTAAACTATTTTTTTTTTTAAAAGATATACCGGTTTTTTCACAAGACATATTTTATTATAATAAAATAATACATATAGCTTTAAATTGTTATTTGCAATTTTTATATATTTCTCTTTTAAATTATAAAGATAAAAAGAATATAATGAATTAATACAAATTACTCCATTTCACATTAAAGACGCTTGAGTTAAGTATGTGTTGTGTATCATATAAATTAGATACAATTAAAGGTGAATTTAATTCTGGTCTAATGGCATAAGTAATATAACCCGTGAAAAATCTAGCGATTTAGTAGAAGTAAATTGTACTACACTAGAAAAAATAATACATACCCATTTAGAAAATAAACCTATTGATTTATTGTCGCTTGATACTGAAGGTTATGAATTTGAAATTTTAAAAGGGTTAAATCTTGATAAAAATAGACCAAAATATATGTTAATTGAAATTTATTCGGCAGACTATGAAAAAATAAATGCTTATTTACTAACTAAACATTATTTATTACATTCAAATTTTTCAAATTATAATAAAAAAGATAACCCTATATGGGACGGTACGCATAATGACTTCTTATTTTATGATAAATTATGTAATAATTCGTAATAATATAAAGACACTATATTATATTATTATATAAATATGTCTCACATTATTACCGGTGAAAAAATACAACAATTATGCGAAATTTATTTAGGTATTACAGGTGATTTTAATTTCAATCCAGTTATTGGTAGGCAAAACGAAAAACACTATTATTTAAATAATATAAATGGGCAATT